>Ga0209630_10000009_pt1 | contig 266598 bp, 309 predicted proteins | sample COG_01_FD_184745 | JGI IMG/M metagenome (GOLD analysis project Ga0209630, IMG submission 184745) | Pelagic Microbial community sample from North Sea - COGITO 998_met_01 (SPAdes) (version 2) | ecosystem: Environmental > Aquatic > Marine > Neritic zone/Coastal water | place: Helgoland, sampling...
TACACTAGAGTCTACTATACTAATATAGGCCCCGCTGCAAGGGTTGTGCGTGTGTGCGTGTATACATGTGTACTATACGTATGAGTCTAGGTTACTGTCAATATCAACACACAATCAACACAATACCAAGAGTATCAAGAGTGGGGATCAATGGTTCAATAAACGGTTATCAAGGGTGGGATCAATGCCATCAAAGAGTGCATTTAATGGTTGACACAGGCTGTCAAAGGTGCTATTATACGTGTACATTAATTAACTGCCCTTAGCTCAGCAGGATAGAGCAACGGTCTTCTAAACCGTAGGTCAGAGGTTCGAATCCTCTAGGGCAGGCCAATGAGCCCGCGTGATGGAATTGGTAGACATAACGGACTTAAAATCCGTGGCCATACGGCGTGCCGGTTCGAGTCCGGCCGTGGGTACCATAAACACTCACTGTGCGCAGCAATGCAGCACGGTGGGTGGGCATAAACAAGAGAGGAATACTGATGGCACGTAAAGCAAAAGTCGTAGAAGAACCAAGAGAGACCCGCACCGAAACCATAGAACAATACCTAGCAAGAGGGGGCAAGGTTACTGTATGCCCACCAGGCCAGCGCAGTGAAGATGTAGCGTACAAAACAGGTCCGAAAAGCAGAGGGCGCAAGAAGAAAACTGAAAAGGATTAACTAACACGTGTAGCAGCAATTGCTGTGGGCGCATGCGGCTAGGGTTGCATGCGCTTTTTTTATGGCACATTGCGTGCTGCGCATGCTGCTACAATTGTTAACAAGTTATGTAGATTTTGGTTGCATTTTGGACAAAACTGTTGTATACTTAGTATAACAATTAAGGAGCGAAAACACATGTACATAAACTTACAAGACTTATACGCAGCGTTTGCTGCTACTCCGCTACAGCAGCGTTATGCATTCTGCATGCAGCACAGCACTTACAACTTAGCGTACAACATAAATTGGCACAACTGTGCTGCACATTGGAAACAGTACGCAGCATAAGCACAACGTTGCGCAGCACTGTAGTACTGTGTGCTGCGCACAACTGTTAACATGTTATGTTTATTTTGCTTGCATTTTGGACAAACATGTGCTATATTAAGTATACAATAACAACACGGAGCGAACATGAAGAACACGATAAACATTACTACACGTGAACTAAAACACTTGTGCAACTTTTTAACAAACACTATGAACTACAAAGTAAACTTAGTAAGTGATGAAGACTTTGCATACGATGAAGACGGCGGCTACAACTGTTACGATTGGGTAGCAGCAACGGACGAACTGTGCGCACAAACTGCTGCTGTACTAGATAGTTACTTTAATAAAAAGGACACAAGTGCTGCTACAGCACTAGCACATGCTATTGATTACAGATACGATGATGATTGTATTAATGAAGGTATAAGCGAACACTTTTACGATTACTGCAAGCAGCACAACTGTATGCAGTTGTACTACAAGCAGGCAGACGCACACGATTACGACGGAGAGGATGCTGCGCTGCGTATGTAAAAAACACTTGACAGTTTGGAAAAACTGTGCTACTATGCAAATATAATAACATTATGGAGCGTACATGTTAAACACAACACAAGTTAAAGATTTAGTTAAGCAACGTTTTGGCGGAAGTTTAAAACAAGTATACTTAAACAAATGCTATAGTAATAAACAAGAGATAGCAGACAAACGCAACATGGCTTTTGCTGTAGATGGAGACGTGTACACAAATGTGGACTTAACAGCACTAGCAAAAGAAATAGGATGCAAGCGTATAAAACTACACGCTGCATTTTTAAGAGGAATGCAAAGTGGAGCATGGTTACGTTTAATACATGTGCATTATGCATGTAAAAATAATTAAAATAATGCTTGCATTTTGGATAAAATGAAAGTATAATGTATATAACAATTAAGCATAAGGAGCGCAACATGCAAAAACTACTAAACAAAATTACATTTTATTTTTTAAACAGGGCGTTTACACAAATGGAGCAAAGCAACGATTTGCAAAATGATGATAAAGTTGCGGAGCACATTGAAGATTATTATACGTATTTTGTAAAATAACGCTTTACATACTAGCACGCATGTGCTAGTATGCATTATAAACTAAAACAACAGCGAGGAGCGCAACATGGGAATGTACAATTTAATTGAAGACAATGTAGAACAGTTTTACAAACTGGCAACAGCAGCATGCGAACAGTGTGAGACACGTGAACAACTGTTAAACACTATGCGCAAGCACACTGGGCTGCTGTGCGGAAGCAGCGAAGCGGATGAGGATGCATGGCACGAAGGACTAAGCGAGCTGTGGCGTGAGCAGTACGTGTAAATTAATTTAAAAAAAGTGCATTTAGTACTTGACATTTTGGACAAACTGTAGTACTATGTATATATTAACTTAAACAAACGGAGCGTAACACATGTTAAACACACAAGCAAACAACACTAAAATTAAAACAGTAACTACACGTGATGGGGACATTGCTGTGCAATTGGAAATTGATTTAGCACAGCACAACTTGCAAGTTAACGGACGTAAAGTGGAAAGCATTACTATGTATGCGGATGCGGAATGTAGTGGGGACTTAGCAGTTAACTGGGAAGAGGAAGACGACAGTAACTACGTACACAACAGCAGCATGCTAATGCGTGACACTAGTGACAGTAACAACAACACGGACACAATGGGACAGTTTTATTGGGACAGTTGTTTTGATGACACACTTGTGCAACTGTTACAAGAAAATGGATTTAGCAAAAGTGCTAGTGAGGACGTATGCGGAAGTGAATGGGGCATGCAGGATGTGGGACGTGCAAGTTACGACGCTTTTGCAATAGCAACGGAAATACTTGCAGCACACAACATTGCATATGAGGACGCATAACAATATACGCTGCGTGTGCAGCACATAGTACTACAACTGTGTGCTGCACAACATGCTGCTGCTGCGCAGCGTGTGCATGCAGACCCCGCTGCACGTATTTGTAAAAGTTGTTCTTTGTGTTCGCAGTAAGCACATTAGTTAAAAAGTACTTGACAAACACATTTAAATGTAGTATACTACAATCAACAATTAAGTATTAACGGAGCGTTCAACATGTATTACATATACGATAAGCAGTCAACACGTATTATCAATAAGCCGTCAAAGCCCTATCTACAATGCTGCTACAAGACGATGGCAGCAGCACAGGCACAACTAACACGTATGCATAACAAGCACGTGAAGACTAAGGACAGTGCAACTAGCCCACTGTACACTGCTGCAATTGCAGAAGCAGCGTACTACGCTAGTAACATTGAGAAGCAGGTGACACGTAAGAACATGATGACGGGTAAACAGTATACAGAGAGTGTTAACACTCCAAGTTACATGTCGCCCAGCAGCGAGAGCTACTGGAGCATGTAGATAACCCAGACCCCGCTGCAGGGGTCAGGTAGGCAGGCTGCGCAGCATGTGCTGTGGCCGAGTTGAGGTAGAATAGGATTCAATCAACAGCAGCGTAACATGAAAGGAGAACACTTTTAACGAAGGCAGACTAGTTAAAGGTGGGGAAGCAGCAGCATTGTTCAACAGTGCTGCTGTTTTTTTATCAACACCCCTTCAACAACTGCATGTGCTGCGTGCGGAGGTGGGGAAGCAGCACACAGTTGTAGTACTGCGTGCTGCTAGTGCTGCGTTAATTAACTAACGCAATTGTTATTTTCAATTGTTGCTAACAATGCATTATCTTTATGCACGTGTTGCAAGTAACTGTTAAACATATTTTCAACATATACGTTTTTAGTTTGTGCGCTTATGCGCAAATCATGCTGTAAACGCATTACGCTTTTTGCTAGTTGCTGCATTGTAGTTTGCTGTTGCTTATAATACGGCGGCTTTTTTGCTGCTTGCTTTGCTGCATTAATAGCACTGTTAACAGCATTGTACTGCTGCATTTGCTGCTGTGTTAATTTTACATTGCTGTTGCGGAATTGCAAGTAGTTAGCATGTGTTACTGTAGTGTTTTTTGTTATTTGCATGTACGCTCCTTATGCTTAATTGTTATATGTATAGTAACATAAAAATTTCCAAAATGCAAGCAAATAAAACATAACATGTTAACTAATTTTTCAATGCTGCGCTGCTAGTGCTGCACGCTGAGGCCGTCTCGGCCACATGCACGGGGAGGCGCCTTTTTGTTCTTTTGTTCTCTTTTTGGTAAATGAGGGGTTGACAAATAATTTTAGTGACTGTATACTGTATATAACAATTAGGAAAAGGAGCGAAAATGATACAAGCACTAGAAGAGTACGTAGCCCAGCAGAACAGTTGGAACAAGATATTCGACAAGACCCACGTGGACATAGACGTGAATAACATGTCGAAACTACAAGCAGACGATCTAATACGTAAACTAGATTCAGAAATGAGCCCAGAAAACTTACACTGTGATGGCGAGATAACCCACAGCCAGGCCCAAGACAAGTATGATTACTTCATGGCAGTGTGGCAGGACTTGCGAAGTGTATACTATAAAAAGCAATGGACTCTTCCACCAGTTTGGGAATTGGCCTAAATTAATTTGCAATTAGGGGTTGACATTGTTAACCACTGACTGTATACTGTAAGAACAATGAAACATAAGGAGCGAAATATGTCAAAGAAACTAGTTAAGTTTAAAGAGAGCGGCTTTTATAATATACGTGGTAAGGCCACAGATGTAAAAGGTTTAGAGTTTCCGCTTATTGAAGATTGGAAGAAAGGCGCAGACATGGTCGGCTATGTAACAGTAGACGGATCATACCAAGCAGGCTTTCCTACAAGAAACATCCGAGTCAAATGTGATCAGAATGCTTTTTCGCTGATTGATCCATCCAAGGCGGCAGCCAAGGCAGAAGAAACAGATGAGCAGATCATCGAGCGTCTTCGTAAGAGATTTGACATCCTTGAAGACATGACACAGGCTACCAAAGAAGGTACAGTGCGAGCAATGATCGTTACAGGCCCTCCAGGTGTTGGTAAGTCCTTTGGCGTTGAGAAGACCTTGAACAAGGAAGACTTGTTTAATGTAATGGGTCAGCGAAAGCCAAAGTATGAAGTTGTCAAGGGTGCAATGTCCGCCATAGGCCTCTACTGTAAATTGTATGAGTTTGCCGACAAGGGTAACGTTGTCGTATTTGATGACTGTGACTCGGTACTACTAGATGACCTGTCGCTGAACATTTTGAAAGCGGCATTGGACTCTAGCACAAAGAGAACTATCCATTGGAACACAGACAGCTCGAAGTTGAGAGCAGAAGGCGTACCAGGATCGTTCGAATTCAAAGCAGGTGCGATCTTTATTACGAACATCAAGTTCGAGAACGTACGAAGCAAGAAGTTGCAGGATCACTTAGCGGCACTAGAAAGCAGATGCCACTATATTGATCTGCAAATGGATACAGAGCGAGAGAAAGTGCTCCGTATCGAACAGATCGTCAAAGATGGAATGTTAGATACTTACGACTTCCAAAACGGCGAGGCTGAAGAGGTTGTTGGTTTTATCAATGATCAGAAGAAGAAGTTGAGAGAACTATCTCTCAGAACAGTGTTGAAGATTGCTGATCTTCGTAAGTCATTCCCAGGCAACTGGAAAGAGATGGCTGAAGTCACTGTAATGAAGACAGGACGATATGCCGCTTAGGTATATTTTGGACATATTGGGGGTTGACTTTCGAGTCAACTCTCAGTATAATATAAAGACGCTGGGGACACAAATGGACTCCGGCAATATCAAAGGAGATAATATGAAACGTTTTAATCCAAAAACAAAAACTTTTAAGGTGTTTTCTGCACTTTATAACGGCGATGCTCTAACTTCAGCGAAAGCGAAGAAAATGGGTGTTGGTAACCTTGGTGCGGAAGTATCAAGAATCAAGCAGAATGGTTATGCTGTATATACAAGTTCACGTAAGGCTGGCAACGGCGTAAGAGTGACTGAGTATGTAATGGGAAAACCATCACGTGAGATCGTTGCATTAGGTTATGCGGCTAAATCAAAAGGTTTGACACTAGATACTATTACTAGCATCTAAGTAGTCACAAAAGATACAAAAACTGGCGTCATCCGATTCGCTCCCGGAGCCAGACTTTTTGGGTAGGCACTCTTTGTAGTGCCTATTTTTTTGACTAAAATAATCCAAAATAAATTGCATTTAGGGGTTGACTTCTTGAACAATAGAAGGTATAATGTATATAACAATTAGGAAAAGGAGCGAATATGTACCAAGATATAGATGTAAGAGACCAAGCAATTGAAATGGTAGAAGACGGTCAAGTCGATGCTAAGGCAATGCTAATTATGGCTCTGAAGTATATGAGCACAGACGACGTGGCTGATATGCTAGATACGAACGAATTATCAGAAAGATTTGGTAATTAGGGGTTGACATATGATGCAGATGATTGTATTATATAATAACAAACTTAGACAATTAACAGAAAGAGGTCAATTATGAGCGACATGAGTATAAGGCAGGTTGGGCCTAAATCAGCCAAGACATCGATTGCATTCGCAATTAAAATGAAACGCCCTACATTTTTATGGGGCCCTCCAGGCATTGGTAAATCAGATCTAGTTCAGCAGATTGGTGCTGATACTGATCGTGAGGTTATTGATGTTAGGTTGGCACTATGGGAGCCGACAGACATTAAAGGTATTCCATACTTCGATTCCAATGCAGGAACGATGACATGGGCACCGCCGGCAGAACTTCCTACAGACCCTGATAGCAAGGCTATCTTGTTCTTAGACGAATTAAACTCTGCTCCACCAGCCGTGCAAGCCGCGGCCTATCAGTTAATCCTTAACCGTAAGGTAGGAACTTATGTATTGCCTAAAGGCGTTGACATTGTCGCCGCAGGTAATAGAGATGGTGATAAGGGTGTCACATACAGGATGCCGGCTCCTTTGGCGAACAGATTTGTTCACTTGGAGATGAAGGTAGACTTTGATGATTGGCAGGACTGGGCTACCTTGCACGGTATCAATCCTGAGGTAGTTGGTTATATTGGTTATGCCAAGCAGGACTTATATGACTATGATCCAAAGAGTCCTTCGAAGTCATTTGCAACTCCTCGTTCTTGGAGTTTCGTGAGTGACTTGGTTAGCGATACTGAGATTGATACAGAGTCGTTGACTAATTTGGTATCAGGCGCAATTGGCGATGGGTTGGCTGTGAAGTTTATGGCCCATAGAAAGATTGCTTCTAAACTTCCTAAGCCAGATGATATCCTTGACGGTAAGGTTAAGGATCTTGAAATTAAGGAAGTATCAGCGATGTATTCCTTAACCGTTGGACTCTGCTACGAGTTGAAAGACAGAGCAGACAAGAAGGTTAGCGATTGGGATAAGATGGCTGACAGGTTCTTTGAGTATATGATGAAGAACTTTCCTACAGAACTTGTCGTGATGGGAGCCAAGACAGCTCTTACAAATTACGACTTGCCCTTAGACGCTTCTAAAATGAAATCCTTTGATGAGTTTCATAAGAGGTTTGGCAAATATGTTATGAATGCTATGGAGACAGATTAATTGACCTACTCCATAGGTATCATAGGGTGCAAGGGGTCTAAGCCTTGCACCCACCCTAATTTAATTCAAAATAGTGGTTGACACTTTGGATAAAAGAAGGTATAATGTATATAACAATTAGGAAATGGAGCGAAACATATGAATGCAATTGAAGAAAAACTTACAACCGCAAGGGTTGGATTACTTCTAAAAACTCCGTTCTTTGGCAATATGGCTACAAGAATGAAGATCATCAATGCTGACGATTGGTGTCAGACTGCCGCAACTGACGGTAGAAACTTCTATTACAATACAGAATTCGTTAAGAAGTTATCCACAAAGAAATTAGAGTTCCTCTTTGCACACGAAATAGGTCATTGTGTATTTGATCATTTTGGTAGAGCAGGTAGCAGGAACAGACAACTCTGCAATATCTCACAGGACTATGCAATCAACCAGATCCTCGCAGATGAGAAGATCGGTGAAGTGATTGACGAAGTTCCTATTTGCTTGGACTCACAATACAGAGGCTTGGCTTGGGAAGAGATCTACGACAAGTTATATGAGAAGGCAGACATCCAAGAGATTACATTAGATCAACTAATGGAGGGACTGGGTGAAACACTTGATGAGCATATTAACGGTGACGGTGCTCAAGGTCAGAAAGGACAAGACAAGGAGCAAGATAGCGATACAAGAGGTAAGGCTCCTGTTCTAACTAAAGAAGAAAAGCAGAAGATCAAAGATGAGATTAAAGAGGCTATGATCCAGAGTGCGGCGGCGGCTGGTGCAGGTAAGACTCCAGGTGCTATCCAGAGACTGATCAAAGACTTGACAGAAGCAAAGATGAACTGGAGAGAGATTCTTAGAATGAATATCCAGAGCATTATTAAGAATGATTATTCATTTACTATTCCAAGTCGTAAGGGTTGGCACACAGGAGCAATCCTCCCAGGTGTTAAGAACGATGAGACAATTGATATTGCTATTGCGGTAGACATGAGTGGTAGTATTGGGATGGACGATGCCAAAGTGTTCTTTTCAGAGATCAAAGGTATTATGGACCAGTATGAAGACTTCAGCATTAAGGTATGGTGCTTTGATACAGAGGTCTACAATTATGCAGAGTTCAGTCAGGACAATGTAGAAGAATTGTTAGACTACGAGCCCAAAGGTGGCGGTGGTACAGAGTTCGTTGTGAACTGGGACTTTATGAAAGAGAATGCAATTGAGCCTAAGAAATTTGTGATGTTCACTGATGGTTATCCTTGGGGTAGTTGGGGTGATGAGAACTATTGCGATACCCTGTTCATAGTGAAGGGTAATGAACGAGCAGAAGCGCCGTTCGGACAGACGGTAATCTATGAGAAAGACGCGGCCCTACATGGAGAATAATGAACTGAGAGATATGATAGGATCCCCATTCAAGGTGGGGTCACCCTGTGTATGGACCACCCACAACTTCCAGTGGATAGGGACCGTGGTTAAGGTATGCAAGAGCAGGGTAAGGGTTAAGCCTCTACCGGGCTCAACGAGATACACCCGTTATGAAGGATTGCCATTCCCGGAGAAGGTAATACAACTAGATTCGATGCCAAAATCAGCACTATTCATGGCAATAAAAAGTGGTTGACATTTTGGATAAAAGAAGGTATAATAATAACATAATAACAATAAGGAGCGAGTATGACAATAGAATATAGCATAGCACACCGAGATCCTGTGACCCTTATAGGATACAATGGCGAAGGTGCAATCAAATACAATGTGACAGGCTACAAGAGAGAGTTCTTGGAAGTCAAGGTAAGACGAAATAGATCTTACAATGATGACTCTTGGTCTTGGGAAATTGAATTAGATGTTCCTAGGTATGGTAGAGATAAAGATCAGGAGCCTTGCAATATCAAGGTAGCCAAGTATATGACATCAGCAATGGCTGAGGCTATCAAAGAGATGGAGAGCATCCAGGATCAGATCCCTACTATGGATAAAGAGTATGAGAGAGGCCAGAAGGAAAGGGAAGAGAAGCGAGTAAGAGAAGCGGCCGAGAGACAGGCTAAGATTGACGCTGACAAACCCGTAGGGCATAAACTAGCAAAGACTATCTGTGATGAGATGGTTAAGCAGGCTAGAGAGACTGAGCAGGATAGCAAGGAGATCGTGTTCCAGACTAGAGGCGATCATAGAGAAGAGAAGATGCGATGCGTCTACACTATGAGTGGGTTGACTCTGTTTAACATGGGTTGGAATAGAGTAAGTCGTAAGGATGCGGTAAGGAAACTTGCAGACGCTTGGTTGGCTAGTGTTGATACAGGCGATGTGAAGGATAGCATACCTGACGCTAGATTGGCAGGATTTATGATGGGCGGTAAGAACTAGGGGCAAATACCCCGCTGCAAAGAGCCCCTAATTTGGATATTAGGGGTTGACAGATTGGATTTATGATAGTATTATATACATATAATGAAAATTAAGGAGCGAACAATATGAAAGCATTTGAACAGGCAATTGAAGCAATTAATAAGATCGACACCACAGAAGAGATAAGAGACCTCTTTGATGCGATCAGGCTTCGTCAAACATTCCTAGGTAACAAGACCATTAGGGCTCTTGCAACTGGTGACAATGTATCCTTTAATGGTAAGAATGGTTACACCAAGGGAACAGTCAAAAAAATCAACAGAAAATATGTATTGGTAGACACTGCTCGAGGACAGTGGAGAGTGCCTGCTACAATGCTAACCAAGGAGGACTCATATGCTTAAGGCTATCGTATTTGGTATCCTGGGTGCAGGTGCGATGTATCTGTATTTAGGACACGGCGACATCCCTGCATTCATTGACATGCTCAAAGGTATTGTCAATCAAGGTGCAGGCATAGTAGAAGAAGCGACCCAGTAGATGATCTACAAGGGCTTCCGATACGAGCAGGATATCCAAGAGGAAGAGGATAACCGCAAGATATTCCACGAAGTAATTGACCCGCAAGGCAATAATGTAAGGTGGGGATTGCTTCCGGCAAGTTGGCACGATATAAGTCCGTATCGTTCCGCAACTGTAGAGGAATTTGAGGCGGCTGTTAATGAGGTTATTTTTTATAATTTTGTTGCAGAAAATGGTTGACAGTTTGGATAAAAGAAGGTATAATGTATATAACAATTAGGAAAAGGAGCGATTATGTATAAACTAGATAGCAATGATGCAATGATAAACGGCACTAGCCTGCAAGGACACATTGAGGCAAGTTATGATGACTTGGTTAAGGCGTTTGGTGCTCCGGCTTTTGACAGCGTGGTAGACGGCGACAGCGACAAGGTGCACACTGAGTGGGCACTTGAATTCCAAAATGAAGAAGGCGATTACATTACCGCTACAATTTATGACTGGAAAGAATATAACGCCTACACTAGCAGGACGGGCAAGTATAGGTGGCACATAGGTGGCAATAGTTATGAAGCGGTTGAGGCCGTGTATGACTATGCTAATCTAAAGGAGGTTGCTGATGCCTAATTGGTGCGATAATACAATTTCAATTACGGGGCCAGCAGAGAAGTTGAGCCCCATGTATACCAAGTTGGTAGCAGAAGAGGAAGAAGGTTTGTTAAGCATCCTCTATCCTCAACCAGCAGACATCTTTAAGGGTGATCTGGGAGACAAGGAACGAAAGCAATGCGCCAAGGACGGTGTTCCTAACTGGTACGATTGGAACAGTTCTAACTGGGGTACCAAGTGGGATGTATCAGAAGGTAACTGGCAATATGAAGATGCTGGTGACGGTCAAGCAATCCTAACAGGCAACTTTGAAAGTGCTTGGGCTCCGCCAACAGGTGTATATGAACACTGCCAGACAGCACACGACGATCTATACATTGAAGCAATGTATTATGAACCCGGCTGTGCATTTGCAGGCATGTGGACAAGTGATGGTGGTGATGATCATTACAGCCTAGAAGGCGACAAGGCCGCATTGGAGAACGAACTTCCAGAAGAACTGAATGATGCTTTTGGAATTACGGAAAACATTGAAGAGGAACCAGAAGAGTTGACTGAATGGTTGAAAGAAGGTTCCGAAGCAAAGAAGGAGTTGGTCGGTGGATAATACTGTTCCAGCAAAGAGAAGATTCACTTACACACTTTCAGTAGAGTGTGCGAGCGAAGGGAATGCTGATTTGGATGCAGTTGAAAACATCCTAGATCTACATTTTCAGGATTTGGTAATGGACGATACATTCGTGAACGAATTAGACGAAAGTCAATCCGTTACCATTCAAGTAGTACCCAATTTTGGAAAGAAATAATGGTTGACATCCAATCCAAAATATGGTATAATAACATTGAGCCTGTAGGAACAGGTTCATTAATTAACTAAGAAAGGCTAATAGAGGTAAACATTATGGCAACAGAAAAAAAGTTCTCAGTAGTAGGTGTATCAACCCTGAACGGGAAAACAAAGATTAGATTCGCAAACGATAGTATGAGGATCAAGATCTTACTTAAGAATGGTCATGAAGACGTAGATATGATCAATCTTGATAGGGAGATGTATAAGTGGGAAATCGCTGAACATCTAAAGGCAGTTAATTTTGCGAAAGACAATAGCGCCACAAAGAATGCTATTGACTATATCGCTAAAAAGAATCCAGCGCCGGAAGGCATGGATGCTCCTGCAGAAACTAACAAAGAAGAAGCAGTTGAGCCAGTGGTAGCATAATCCGATTCGCTCCCGGAAGCGACCACTAGTACCTGAGGAAGGCTAGCATGCCCTCAAATATTATGCTAGTCTTCCTCTTTTTTTGGTTGACATTTGGATAAAAGGGTGCTATATTAAGAGTATAATAAGAAACAGAAAGAGAGCGTTATGTTAGAATTAATTGGTTTTTGTGCAGTTGCTTACTTGGTGTTCAAGTTTGCGCCTGCGATATTAGAAGTTGGATTTAAGTTTGCGGTTATATGCTTAGGTCTAGTTGCATTTTTCTTCATACTGAGTTTTGTATGGGGTACAATTTTAATCGCGATTAACTAGGAGGACTATATGGGAGAGCTATTAGAAATCATTGAAGACCTTAAGAGCCTGGATGCAAACGACGACCCAATCGAAAGAAAGATTGAATTGGGCGAGTTGATTACGAAATACCAGGATCGTTTTGACACAGCCGAGCGTGATATATCGCGTCAAATGGAGCTCGATTTAGTTCAAACAATCTGCAAATAATGGTTGACAAATTGGATAAAATCCTGTATACTGTAAGTATAAACAATAAAGGAGCGAGCATATGAAATTAGTAATCCACACACAGTTCAAAGAAAACTACGGCGCCCACACATGGGACGGCGAAGGCGAGTGTCCACAGTATTGGAAGTTCAAAGGCGGAGAGACCTTCGTGCTCCCAGGAGTAGACACGGAACTGTTGGTGCCCGCTCTGCGAGACCTAATCGAGTACAAGGACGACGGGTCCGAAGAATACATTCTCAACGCAGAGGTTGTAGAGGATGACGCTGTGATATGCGAAGAGTGGGAAACTCCGTGGACCATATATGCAGAGGACATGGGCTTCTATGCCAGCCGTTATGTGAAGGCAGAAGACTATTGGCAACCTGGCTACAAGGGCAAGGCCCAGAGCTACAAGATGCTGCCTAAGGGTGAGCGTGAAGCGTGGAGCGAGGAATACATCAAGGAGGCAGCGTAATGAAGTTCCTGCTTCTGAGTGTTATGCTAGCCGGGCAACCCCTATACGACACAGAGGCCACCTGCACCAAGGCAGCAACGGTAATCAACGACAGTTATCCAGAGCAGAAGAGCATATGCATACCTGCGCCCACTGTGTATTTCGAGCAAAACCAGGAAGATAAAGCGTTCAATAACTTCTATGATTTGATCATAAAACTGAGAAATTTACCTCCTAAAGAGGTTGACATTTTGGAAGAATGATAGTATTATATACTTACTAACTTAAACAAAAGGAGCGAATATGTTTGTAGAAAAAACCGTAACAGCGACACCAACATTTGACACAGTAAAGGTCCAAATGATCCACACAGAAGCAACCAGTGCTGCTAAGGCTGCTGTTGCTAAGATGCTGGACGAATGGACAGAAAGCACAGGCGGCAACCAGTATGGTGAGCCTATGTATTGTGGATTTGCTTGGGTAGATGTTAAAGAGCGAAGCAATAGTAAACTGGGCAAGGCTCTACAGAGCATAGGTTTCCGTAAGAGCTACCAAAGTGGTGTTCTTCAGTTATGGGATCCTGCACAGCATAGAGGGCAGAGCATGGATTGCAAAGAAGTGGGTGCCAGTGCTTATGCTGCTGTATGGCGTGAATATGGCGTAAAAATGCACATGGGTTCGCGTGCAGACTAAGGCTACATTTTGGATATTAGGGGTTGACAAACAGCCCCTAATGTCATATATTAGTAGTATGAAACAAACAAAAGGAGCGATTATGAAAACGATTATAAACACAATAGCAATGGTATTGATAGCAGTAGGCATTATGGCTATGGCTGGTAGTGCTAATGACTGTGATGGTGCATGTATGGAGACTGCTAACACATTTGGTGAGATGCTGTTAATAGCATTTGTAGGTTTAATTATGACACTGTTTGGTGGAATGATACTTGCAGTAAATGGAGAAGAGGATGCGTAAGGCATTCTTGTTAGTGTGTGCTGTGATGTTGTGTAGTGCGTGTAGCCTACGTGATGTACAGCACTCTACTAATGCATACAACCTATATGGCAATGCAGACATTAAGGAAGAAGTAATATGGAAAATACGATCAGCCGTTGGGCAGTAATACTGTTAATAGGATGCACGCTAGGAGGCTGTGTGTATCCATACGACAAGGATCGTCCATATGATCCTAACTTCACCAGCAACCAATTGATAGATCAGATCCCTAACTGGGAAGGTGAAGCACTGCGCAAGCGAGCATGCGGCATGCCCAAGGCAGAGCGTTACAGTTGGATGCGCAATCAGGACTGTGGGGACTAGCATGTACAGAGTCTACTACACACAGGACACAGTAGAGCAATACGAGGGCTTCTACGAAACACAAGAAGAAGCCGAAGAGGTTGCCCTTCACTGCTCAGATGATTACGACGCTGAAAGAGTAGAAGTTCGTGACCGTTTCGATAATATTATTTTTGTCATCGATGATGAGGTGGTGGTCACATAGACACCGACCGGTATAGTACGTATGCGCATATAGTGTATTTTGATTGGCTAGTGGTCTAGAATCACCACCCAGAAATGAAAAGTACTCCACCACAATTTTTTGCGCAGCAATTTTTTTATCCCTGTAGACCCATTTGGGCAATAAATATACACATGCGCAAGTTAGTAACACATCGACGCAATCGCAAACCAGACCAGTATGTGGTATATGAAAATGGTTGGGTAGTTGTAGTAACTTGCAATCTCTTAATAGCAAGGAAATTCATGAATGATTAAACAATACTGTGTATACACCCGAGACTTTGTGAACACGCCACTGCTGTTCAACCGTATACAAGAACACAACGTAAAGTTTGAAGCACACATCAATAGAACACGTTTTTGGTTGGATACCAGTCTTAAACAGCATAGAACATTCTATCTACACTATAGAGACTACATGCACTGTGTAGATGCAGAAACGGATCACTCTAGCGGCACATAATGTACACACTGCACCTAGCCTACCCAGACAACAAACTGCACGACTACTGTGATAACATTACGCACAGTGCAGTAATAGAACTGTTTGTAAAGGGCATAGACAGCAGTCAAAACAGTCATAATTCAATTATACTACACAGTGCTAAAGACTGTACACTAGCATGTGCTATACTAGGTTCAAGTGAGTTGTACACTGTTAAAATAGCGTCTAAATAGCCTATTACAAGCAGTATACTGTGTTACTAGTTAAATATTATTAAGAACTTGTTGTTATAATACACACTTCAAGTCAGATAGATACGCACTGTTATGTGCTAGATACAAACAGCGTGTGTTAAATTAGACAAACAAGTTCTACTCTTTTGCGCAAAGGATAAATACAATCATGCAAACAAGACTCATAGCAAAAGCTCGCAACGAAACTACCAAACTAACTGTACAGAATCGCAATCAGTACAGCAACAACTTCACTATGTCACAAAAGAAACTGGCACAAGACTTTGCTGATCAATATGCAGCAAAACTAAGCAGACGCACTGGTGACACATGGACAGGATTTGTTGAAGAGTATACACCTGGCACTAACGTAGCCTAAACATTCCCACTAACACACTAGCAGCACCGTGACGACAGTCTCCGGGGCCACGAGAAAAACCGTTACAAATTTGCTGCGCTACCGCTTGCTGCTTCGCAGCTCTAATCTCGCTTACCGCTACGCGGCAAAATCTGCGCTTACGGCTTCGCCGCTTTTATGCCTGCACCTGCACTTCATCGTTAAATATAGTCATGCAGATGATACAGATATTTGGCACATGGATTGGGGTAGCCCCTATAGTTAATTTGGACACAGGTGCTGCACTAGAGTACTTGCAGAGCATACCAGAAACTGACAAGCAGTCTGGCACTAATGGTGCAGTCACACAGTCGCAACGCTTGCTGGATGCACCGGTATTTGCACAGACTAAATCAGAACTTGAACTGCTTGCATTGGAGTATGTACACACTCAAGGACATACAGTCACAGGTGTACAGATAGGCAACAGTTGGGGTAACACACTGAGAAAGTCGGAACCAATACACACGCATACACATCCAAACAGTTATGTAAGTGGTGTGTTTTATCTTACAGATGGTGCTCCATTAAACTTTCACAATCCACTGCTTACAGAAGATCTATTCATGGTTAGGCCTACAGTACTATGGCAAGAAAACAATCCGCACACTTGGCAGGTACTCAAAGTGCCCATCAAGCAAGGATACGTAATACTGTTTCCCAGTAGACTGAAACACCATGTAGACCCTAGCGACACAGACTATAGATACAGCATAGCATTTAACACCATGCCCATTGGAGCAATAGGTGACGATACCAAAGAACTTGACATAACCGGAATACAATAACATGAGTACACTACACACATTTGGTTGCAGTATAACACAAGGCTTTGCACTACCTGATGTAGTTGCACCTCCACTAACAAGTGAACAACAACAAGAACTAGACAGAGACAATCATTGGTCGGACGAAATGTTAAGCACACCCAGCAAGCATGCTTGGCCTCAAGTGCTTGGAGATGCTCTTGACATGACTGTGGTAAATCATGCTCGACGTGGCAGTTGCTTTCAGCAGATTGCTAGACAGTGTGCAGTTGCACAACAACAAGTACAACCTGATGATACAGTGGTTGTTATGTGGACCTATCTAGGCAGAGTCAGCATGCAGTGGCCTGCTAGAACATCAGTGCCATTACATCATTATGTAGATGCTAAAAAAAGTCTAAGCACAGTGCTGTGGCCCGGATTCAACAAACTGTTTGGATTGAGTGCAAGTACTGCTAGTGCTAGAGGCAGCAATATTGTAAGTGCAGTTGATGACGAACTATACAAGTTTATACACGATAGCACAAACACCACGTTTAATCCACTAGGAGTATACGACAGATATCATAACAGTCTATTGCTACAAATTATGACTGATGGCTTTTTGCGTTCACGTACTAAAAATGTTATACATCTAAGTGTTGAAACAGATCCATATATAGAGCAACTTGAACGTGCAGCACTAGACCTTGATCCTACACTGCAAGAGCCATGGGAAATACCCGATCCTAGAACATGGTATACGATACCTGTGGATCATACCAGTTGTGAAGCAATACTAGATCCTAGTATACCAACAGCAGAAAATGACATGCATCCAAGTGTAACACATCACAAAAACTTCGCAAACTGCGTATATAAAAAGTATTTTAACAACCGCTAAATACCCTGTATGAATTGGGAGATTAGATTAGCAATAGCATTGATGTTAGTTCTGGTCCTTCTCAGTGTACAAGCCTGTGGTCAACGACCCATACTAGATAAAATAGAAGAAGCTCATCAGCAAGAACACGCTGTTGAAGATAGCACACTACAAACAAGTCCTCCAAACTTCCAAGGTATAGCAAACGCATTAGGCTGCGTATTTGCACCAAATACCTGTAATAATCCCCAATAAGAGATAACTACTCACATAACTAAAATCAACCTAACCCAAGGATAGTTATGAAAATACACAAGCACTTTGTGGCACATGAAAGCACGCCTAAAAAATCTAGCACTGCTGGTACTAAAGGAAGATGCAAAATGAGCAGTATGAACAAACACAAAAAGCGAAGTCACAAATTTTATAAAGGACAAGGAAGATAATGGCAAAAATGAGAAAGTTCCATTTTTGGAACGAAGCAGGTGATGAAAAAGATACAGAGCAATTAAGTTTAACGAGAGCAGTCAAAGCAGTACAAAGCGACTTTAAAGATATGTTTATAGGCGTTGAGTATATCAATAAAAAAGGTAAAGAAATTGTAGATAGAATAAAATTACCTTGGGGTAGAAAAATAAGACAAGCAATCGAAACTGAAAAGAAAAGAGCTGCGTTAAAGGCCAAATTACAAAGATAGTATTTAAATAAATATATACATGATAAGAAAAATCAATGTATTTTTTAGCCTTGCTCCAGCACCAGCATTCCTATTAGGGTTTATATACAGTGTGATGAGTCAAGGACACTTGCATCATGCAAATTGGGAAATGCCTGCTATGTGGCTGATAATGTGCTTTGCACACATTTCACCGTGGCTGATGTGGTATCAACAAAAGAAGTATCAAAAAGTAAAAGTCTTTCCAGACAAGCAACAGTGATAGTGTCCATCTAGTACTGCTATCATTTCCCAGTAGTAGGTGCTCAAAATATCTTCACGCCCTACACACCAAAGTATGTCATCGGCACAAACATTTCCAGCAGCACCTTTTATAAACACACGCCAAAGTGGACGTGGAGGAGAAACTGAATCGTCCTCGCTACATACTTCTTGGCGCCATTCAAAATCGCCTATTGTTTCCCAATCCATACTGTATTTAACTGTTTTGATATTCTATAAGCCTAACGTAAAACGTCTGTTTTAGTGCTTGTAGTGTTTGTGGTGCAGTGTATAGTAAACACCGCTGTATGACGCTTAAAATGCGTCTTAGACGGTGTTTAGCATAGGTTATATAGTGCTATTAACTTTACTTTTTAAGTTTTTTAATTAGTAAAGGTAAGTAGACAAATACTGCAACTATTCCCCAAAAGATTGCTAACACAGTTGCGTAAAACTTCCAGTTAGTATAGTCTACTGCTATACCTATTGTTACACCACCTATCCATACGTAGTCTAGTGTAGCATGAAACTTCTTCCACGCTGCGCCGTGTTTAGCAATCAGTGCATCACGTTTGTTTGCAAACCAAGGATGTACATGACGCATTATAACGAACCCTTCGTTTAACGTCATTACAGTAAATCCTATAAAAAATATAATTGATCCGATCATATGCTTATTTATTGAGCAGTAGTATAGAGTCTTACTAATCTCCATGCCTTTATCCAAAAATCAGAAATTTGTTTTTTATTTTGTGCAATTTGTTCTTTACCCTTTTGCCAATTTTCTTTTTGGTACTCAACTATTTCGTTCTTTTCTTCTACGATAAATTGATTTACTTTGTTGTTGATTGTTTTTGTTTCATTTGCACTAGTTGAAGTTACTAATATTACAAATGCAATTGTTATTGTTGCTACTATTGTCCACATTGTTTTTGATGTCATACATTCCTTTTGTTAGTTTTTGGCCTGCTCGGGTGGATTCGAACCACCGGCCTCTAGTTCCGCAAACTAGTGCTCTATCCGGCTGAGCTACGAGCAGATAGTTATACTATATAATATAAGTTATTGAAAGTCAACTAAAAAGTACAGGCGACTTCACCTTTTGGCGATACTTGTACAGGTAAGTTTTTGGATAAAGATTCATCGTCTTTATTTTCGGAAGGCGTTTTGGATTCTATTTTTACGCCAGGATTAAAGTCACAGTTCTTAATTCCATTAGAACAACTAACGACAAGGCTTAACAATAATATTGCTACTACCTTAAAGGGTATGTATTCTTTCATCTAGTTTGTATGCGTAATTTATTGTGTCGGAGTTTTCTCTAAAATACCATGCACCGTTTCTAATATGAAACTTTTCAGCCATTTCTGTTTTGGGACTAAGTGTTACAATATTTTTAATTGTAGGATGTTCTTTTAGAATATGTTTTGATGCATTGATAATTAATTCACGTCCAGAGCCTTTTGTGTAACTCCAAATTGTATAGAATACAACCGTATCCATAAAAGGACTTGATAGACTGTACATTTCTTCTACACTTCCAGGTATGCCTTCAGTATATGATACACAGGTTATAGCACCTAGTTCTGTATCATTCCATAATGCGTAAATTTCAGCGTCTTCATTGATTCGATGATCGATAGGTATCTCAGCCCTTACCGGATCGTCTTTTATAATCTCTTGTATCCAAGGATCTATAACATTAATCTTTTGCAATCTCATGCGTTCGAATATTCCTTCTATTATATTATATTTAATAGTTTTTTGGAAAAATTATTGTAAGATTGGTGCAGTTTCTAGGCTTAATTCTTGGTCTTCAAGATCTCTAATTTCTTGTGTAAGTTTGTCTATCATTCCTAAATTTCTAAGAATTTTAAACACAAGATTCTCAACAGACCATTCACCTGCTTTTGCAAGCCCTGCTTTACGCATCTGTGTAATCTTTGTTTTAACTTGTCTAAGTTTAGTAATATCTTTACTTAGAAGTGCAGTTTCTATATCATGATGAATACTGTTCTTCTTAGCCTTTACTGCCGCGTCATCAACTTCTGGTTTTACTTTTTTAGGTTTTTCTAACCACTGATCAGTAACTATACTATAAACACCTGTTGAATGGTGTTCTTCTTTTGATCCTTGTACATAACATTCTACAGGTAAACCTTTGATAGTGATGTTGTGTTCTTCTGCCCATAATGCTTTTTTAGCATTGAACAATTCACGTTCTTTTTCATCAGGCAGTCCTTTTACAATAATATGTAAATCTAAATCACTGTATTCAGTCCACATATAGTTTGCATTTGATCCTGTAATTGTATAGTTGATTACTTCTATGTCAATACCAATAAACTCTTCAAATACTTTTGCAATTTTAATTAATTGCTCTTTTATCTCAGGTTTAAGAGTGTCATTTTTCCATAGTTTAGGATTCAGTCTTCTATTGACTGTAACGAAATCTGCTTGCTCGAATAGTAGGTCCTGTATGCGCATACTACTATTTAGCCCACATTAAGTAATATCTATTTGCTGTCTCTTTGTTGAAAAATTCTACTATTAATCTTTTGCCGCCACGGAAAAATTCTAAACTTAATTGACATTTATCATGGGGTTGTCTGTTTAGCCAGTTTATATGATCTACACCACATTCTTTGTGTACAGCCGGCCAATCTATATCAAAGTATTCGTCTGGATGATTATTTCCGGTCCATTGGTACAATGTAACTTTAGTGTTCCTCATCATCATCACCCATATTATTCAAAATCTCACGCAATTTTGTTGACTCTACTTTGCCTCTGATTTTACCTACTGATACTCCTTGTGTTGGATCATCATTTGTAGGATCTTGGGTGTTTTGTACTTCTGTTTTTCTTTTAATGCTATCTATTATACTACTGCTGCCTCTATTGTTACCGTTCGTTGCTTCTTGTTCATCCTCATCAAGATCAGTAATCCTTAGTGTCTCAATGTTAAATTCTAAATCTACTTTTTGTCCCACACCACTACTAGAACGTGTTTTCATAAGTTGTAATTGATAACGTCCACGTTCACGCATTGCTCTACTTGTAAAGATACCTATTACATTATCTGCTGTTTGAATCTTACTAAGTCCGCCACTTATGTGCGAGTGATCAAACTCTACTTCTTCTACTGCACCTCTATTCAACTGTGCCGCAGTTACAAACACACACTGTAATTCCATTGCTAGGTTACGAAGTTCTTCTGATACATACTTGTCTTTAACAAACAAGTTCTCTGCACTAATTTTTTTACCTACAGGCATCAACAAGTCTAAGTAGTCTACTAATAATACATCTACTTTCTTGCCTACTTTAATTTCATACTCTTTTAAATACGCTCTAATATCGTTTGTAGTTTTACCACTAGGCATATACTTAACTTGTAATGCACCCGACTTCTTACCAATCATCTTAACTTTCATTTCAACATCGTCAATGTTCTTGAAAATGTCTCTTGTAGTAATACCTGTTACCATACTATCCACACGCATACTTACAAGTTGCTCACTAAGTTCAAGTGTTAAGTAAACAACATTCAATCCTTGTAGTGCCCAGTTAACACCTAAGTTTGCTAAGAATAAACTTTTACCTGCACCCGATCCACCTGCAAAAATATTCAGTTCGCCTCTGTTAAAACCACCAAACAGTTTTCTGTCCATGGTATCCCAACCAGTACTAACCTGTCCGTTCTTATCTTTAAGTCCCATAAGTCTTGCTCTTGGATCTAAAAAGTAATCTGTACCCATGTCACGTGCCAGTCCAATTTGAACTGCATCTTTAACCATGGCTTCTACTGATCCATAGTCATTCTTTTCTAATAAATCTGCTGAATTAATAATTGCACGTTCTAGTGCTTTGTGCCTTGTAAAACTTTCAAAGTCATCCATTAACCATTCTAGATGTCCTTCTTTAAGTTCTCTTGGTGCTTTCAAATCAGTTCTGCAACTTGCATTAACTGTTTCAAAGTCAGGCATTACACTATACTGCTTTGTGTATTCATTTACAAACTCTGCAGCATCTTGCAATTTTCTGTCAAATAGTGTATGATCAAAGATACCTTGACAACGCACAAATGTTTCTGCGTCAGCCAGCATCATTTCCAAATAAACTTTTTGGACTTCGTAATCGTAATTTTTAGTATCAGCCATTAATTTTCTTTACCTTCATACATAATTATTCTATTAGTATACACTCACACCGTACTTATGAGCAAACTTTTTTGCATCCTTTTCGTTATTAACCATCGGCTTTCCTTTGATATTTAGACTAGTGTTAAGTAACATTGGGCATCCAGTCTTGCCATACCATCTTTCCAAAAGTTCTCGTAAACCTGTATTATCATCTTTACCAACAGTTTGCACTCTACTTGTTCCGTCTACATGTACAATTGCAGGAAAGTCTTTTGCTTTTCTACATTTAGATGTAAATTGCATGTATGGTCCTACATCACCATAAAAATATTGTTCAGCATGTTCTGCCAAAATTACCGGAGCAAATGGTCTATATTTTTGTCTTTTCTTTATTGAGTTTACTTTGTCCTTCATGTCCTGCCCTCTCGGATCTGCAAGTAAACTTCTATTGCCTAATGCTCTAGGCCCAAACTCTGCTTTTCCATTTGCAACACCTACCATACCTGTACTTTTAAGTTTTTTAAATAGATTATCTACAGGATATTCACCTTTTATGTCGTATCCTAAATAAGGACTTTGCCATTTAATATGTTTGCCTTTGTGTGCTAATACAGCACCAACACTACTACCTGCATCGCCTGGATTAGGCATTATCCATACATTTTTATAATATGCAGATGCTTTGCTATTTGCCTTACAGTTTAATGCACACCCGCCCATTACAACTAAATTTTTACTTTTATATTTGTTAAAGCAATGTTCAACTATCCCTATGAATATATCTTCGTATATGCTTTGCGTTGCTGCTGCAATATTAAGTTTGTCAGTCCATTTATTGTATCCTTCTCTATACCATTTACATCCTCTATGTAAATTGTGTTTAAATTTTACATCAGGAAAGGTCCAGTGATCGTGCGGCCCAAGTTCAAAGAATGTTTCTCGCATATGATGATAGTGTTCTCTTTGATCTCCGTATGCAGCCATTCCCATTAGAATATATTCATCTTCATTAGGCTTTAATCCTACTCGCTGTGTCATTGCACTATACCACAATCCTACACTGTGTGGATATTCTTGTGAGTATACTTTCTTAAGTTTGTCTCCGTTACCTTCCCAGATAGTATAAGTTTCCCATTCACCTATACTGTCAAGAACTATAACAGTTGCATCTTTAAATCCGCTAGTGTAATATCCTGCGGCTGCATGACTTTCATGGTGGTTACTGTAACCTAAGGGTGCATTAATGTTAAATTGTTTTAGATAACTTTTAACATTGTTTTCGTTCCAGTTCCAGCCTTGCCCAGCATACAGTTGTCTTACAGTTTTCTTAAATGGCTTCTCATACCATATCACTTCGTTAGGTTCTCCCCACTGTCTTGCATAATCAAGCAATGGTTTATTAAGGTGCGGATCATTTTTTAACCCGCTAAATCTTTCTGTATGGCTAGCAAATACTAATTCGTTATTATCAAATACTGCTAATGAACCATCGTGACTATTGGCACTTATGCCCCAACTTATCATGTGTTATATTTTTTCCATAGTTTATGTAAAATGTAAAACCAAACGCCGTTGATACTTGGCTCAACCAAAGCAACTAATCCTGCTTCGAAAAGACTTGCGCCTGTCATCCAATACACAACATTCATTGCTATTATAACATGTCCTGCTGTATATATTAGTGCTAAGGTTATACTATTTCCTTTTAGTAAATTCTTGAATACTTCAAATATTCCTACTTGAAACTCATTCTTCATTCGATGTATCCTTTCCATTCTTGTTATTTGTAGATAAACGGATCTTTCCTTTTCATTTCCTTTATCTTTTTTCTCATCTTAAATTTAAAATATATATCTGTAAAGTATTTTTTTACTTTATTCCATATATTACATAGTTGCTTTTTCATTTATTTTCTCCAACTTATTCTTAAACTTCTGCTTTGCCATGTTAAGTTTTATTGATCCTGCTTGTGCAGTTTTAATAGCATCCATCATAACAAATAGTTTACCATACTTTATTACAGCGTCTGCTATATCTTTAACATCATCTTCCCAATTAGGAAAAGCAACACTCCAACCATATTCAATTGACTTATTAATTAAGTTTATTCCTGCTTCATCTTGATCTGGAATAACAATTACTTCATGTCCTAGTCCTTGGATAATTCTATATTGTTGCTCGCTTACATTGTTTGTAAGTAATGCTACACCATCGACAGATAATGCATCGAAAGGACCTTCTGTAACAAATATATATTTCTGATCTTCTTCTTGTGCATCAATGTTATATACAAAACTATTGTGATGATCACTTAGATATTTAGGCCTTCCGCTTCTTACCTTTCTTGCTGTGTTACCAACTGTTTTACCTTTGTAATAGAAAGGAACTATTACTCTGTCTTGGTATCCTTCTTGAGGGCTCCAATAAAAGTCTTTACTTGTTGGATCAAATCCTCTGTCATAGATATATGCAACAACTTTTGCAAACATTTCTTCAAGTTTTTTATTGCCAGCAAAGTCGGAGTCGAGCCATTCAGCAATTGGCAAACTGTTATCAGGAAGTTTCTTTTCTGCAAATGATATCCTGACTTGTGATTCTCTTGGCGTGTATTCAGGAGATTCTGTTTTCAATGCTTCGAATATCATAACATTGATAGTATCTTCTGATGCGCCTAGCCATCTACATAAAGATTTAAACTTTTCAGATAACGGTCTGCCAGGTTGCCAACTAGCAGTATACTTACAATTGAAACAGTTAAAAACTACACCTGAATCAAATCTAAGTCCACCACGCTTACGCTTGTCAGTACTATGTCCGCGATGATGGCAACACGGAGCATTAAAACTAGTCCAACCGCTTGGATTACTTTTTGCCCGAGGCGGAATAAGTGTCTGAAATGTATCTAGAACCAAAGTCATACATGTATTATACTATCTATATAATACTTTGTCAACTGTTCCTGTGTTATTTTCGTCCGGAGTATGCTTAATTCTAAACCAATTATACTTTCCTGTAACATTATGGAATTCATTTAAATTGGCTGCTGTGATTGTAAATGTATTAATATTTGTCCATGATCCTTCAATTGGATTACCACCTTCTCCCAAACTTCCTTGAAGTATTACATCTCCAATATAGTTGTTGTAGTAAAATTGGAATGTGTGTAAACTTTGTGGTGTAGACATTCTTGGATTTGCTTCTATTGTGCTACTAATAAAATATTCTTCGTATCCTGATGTATTATAATTTTGTGCAAAGTTTGGACGTGGACTATCTAATGGATCTCCAGATGATTTCTCTGATGGTACATCAAAATTAGTAATTTTTCTGAATGTGTCAACAGTTTTAGTATCATAAGGTTTACCTTCCATACCACCTATTATTTCTATAGTGCCAATAGCACCGTATTGACTATCCATGTATAGCGGTGTCTTTGACTCAACTTTGTAATCAGTACTATCTACGTTAGTTCTAGTTTCTTTGTGGAAACTATATGAGTAATATCCTGCTTCTATGTCTAATAATTCTTCTTCTGTAATAGTAGCGTATACTCTGCCTACACTGATGTCATCTACACTACAATCTTTTCTTACAACTAAATCTTGCGTCTCGTTGTTCACTAGATTAAAAATAATAGTGCTGCCTGTAGCATTATACGCTTTTTGATCGCCGTTTCGTAGTTGCAGATCAATGCGATTGTCTGATCCTCTATAGACCTTTAGATTACGATTGTATACCATTCTGTTTCTCTCCGCAGTCCAAGTTGCTGTGTCACTTGTGTAAACATCCAACTTGTTTGGATATAAATATATTGAGTTAATTTGCATATGTTTAACATGAACCTTTATACTATTTATCGATGAGAGCTATCTAAAAAAAGAATGAGAATAACAAAAAATTTACAAGAGAACTTCCCGTTTATTAGCGTATTAACACACTCTGACAAGGAATATGTGGGAATAATAATAAACCAAGACAGCAATGTTACGAGCTTCTATGACTATGAATTGTGTAGTACTGATGAAGAGAAAAGTAAGATGCTTGAGCTAGGAGAAGCATGGTGGTGGGAGTCAAACAGGCAAGTTCCTATCAATATATTTTTACGCAATGAAATACAACAGTTTGCATACACAATACGCAATTTTACTTCAAAAGATGTAAGAGTTTTGCATGGTCCGGTTACAAGTTTAAACAATATTATTATTAAAAGAATAAAACGTAAGTCAATTACTCTAGTCCGAAAGCCGTCTTAAGTGAGCGGTAAGTCACATAATCATACACTATAAACATTAAGAATATACCACCGGGTGTTAGTGCCATGCCGAACAAGAATGGCAGGACAAACAATACCAATGCAAGTCTTGTTACGTATTGTAATGCCCAGAATTCAGGAACAACCCAAAAAGGCCATTTACCTAACTTAGGTTTTTTAGGGGGTTTTCTATAATCGTTCATTTCATAGTTCATATAATTGCTCGCAGATTAAGTTCATTTGTACAACAACTGCTACCGCATATGCTGTTGCATGAGATTTTTTAAAGAAGTATTCATTACCTTTAGGCTTCGTCCACACCTCGTTCATAATGTCCGTCCACGTCTTTTCTATCAGATGTCTCTTCGCCGGACGTATCATCGCTAGTACCGCTGCCAACTGTGGTATGTTTGTTGGTTTCAGTTTTCTTAATATGATACCATGTCCGTTGACGTGAAAGAGCAAGTTTGAGAAATCGTCCTGTTCTAGTAGTTCCCATAGTGGTTCCTTATCCATTAATTTTGTTAGGTGCTCTTCGTTCTTGATCCCTTTGTATAACGATACATTTAAGAAATCAAGTTTAAACAAACCGTTATCTTCGGCTTTGTCATACTCTATACTACACAAGTTATTTTTAGGATCAAAAGGAACCTCGTGCATGTAAACTCCTGTGTTGTGTTTAAGTACCTTACCATCATCTTCACGTCTTGCACGAACATGTTTAAAATGAGATAATGCTTTTTCTCTATCTAAAAAATCTATATCTATATCAGGCATCTTGATACTCCCTTGTACTAGAAAAATTAAATGAAATACTTACTCTTTCTTCATCTATCTGATTCTGTTCTACATGGTGACGTAACCAACTTGGAAATATAAGTAATTTTCCAGTCTCACTTGGATAATGCCAATTTCCTACATTAAATGGAGTAGGTTCTGGAACTGTTGGTAGATAGTGTTCTGCTCCGTCTGTTCTTTCAAATGCAAATGCACCCATACCTGGAATAGCATATGGATAATACACTCCGCTTAGAATTGATCCAGGATGTGTATGTGGAATATTGTAGGCTCCTTTGCCATTAATCATGAACCATATGTTTGCCAATTTTACATCACCTAATCGCACACTTTTTGCACATTCATTTACACAACTGTTTATTCTTTCTAGTAGTTTAATATAAGCATTGTTGTTACTGTTTTCTATGTAAGTACTATGATATCCTGTTCTGTTACTATGATGTTGCCCTTCACTATCTTGGCTTCTTAATTGATTGGCATACTCAACTAGTGCTTTATTATCTATGTCTTCAAGCATTGTACTCCACAAGATACTAGGAAACCACATGTCTGCATGTAATTTATTATCCATCTATTTTTGCCTCCGCTATTACTTCTTTGACTAGTTCAACGTCAGCAGGAAGTTTTTTAAATCTGCCTATCCAGTGTTGGGGACTAATAATATCTCCTATTATTGATAGTTGTTCATCATTCATAGTTTTCAACATCTTTTTTCCTGTCTTACTTTGTAAAAGTAACCATGGAGATATTTTGCCTTCTTTAATATCGTGTGTTGCTCTGTTTAGATTGCAGTAACTAAAATAATGATTCCATGTTGCTTCATTATCGTCTGCCCAATCCATCATAGTTTTTATTGTTCTTTGTATTGCACCATCAGCAGGTTCAATTTTTAATAATTCTTTTAGATATGTATCATATAATTCATCACGGCACCAATGATCTAGTTTCACTCCGCTCTTTATAACAAAGTCTATAAATTTTTCTGGGTATATAGGGTTAGCGTTAGACATAAAACTTCCAAACTTTACAAACGCATTATAGTATGGACTCTTCACAAACTCGTCAAATGTCTTACCTTGCTGTTGTTGACTAATTTCATAAAATCGTTGGTATGTCAAAAGCGCCAGTTGAACATGCTTTTCGTTTTTAGATAAATGACGTCTTTTCGGTTCACACACATGTACTGCCAGAGTCTTCTCTTTTGAAAATGACTTACCACAGTATGGACATTTATAATTTGATTGCATTGATTTCTTTCTTATCCCAGCCTAATTCTTTGCAGTATTCTTTGATCTCTTTATCTGTTGTAATTTCACTCATTGCATCCAAATCTACCTGTTTCATATTAGGATACAGTTTGCCTAAAAACTCTGCCTTTTTGTTTTTGCTTTTTGTTAGTTTCATCCATTTATGGAAAAACACCTTTTTTGACTCATGACCACAACTACATGCTAGTTGCCATAGTAATTTATTATGCTTGTTTAACAGCAGGAAAAGGTTCTTATTAAAGCGTTCGTTGCCTAGCAGTACAAAGTGCTCCTTATCTTCTCTAGACCCTTGTACGTTGCTTATATAGCGGTTAAGCGTGAAGAAAACAATACTTTTACGTTGCTCTTCTGACAAATCATCCCATACTTCTTTTGCGTTGAGATCAATAGCACCAAGTATTTCATTTAGTTTTAATTTTGCGTCTTTACTCATCACTATCCTTCGACAATTTGTATATTAGTTTAAGTTCTTTTAGCATTTTTTGCAAGGCCTTATTTCCCCTATTTGCAAGATGCTGTATTTCAGAAAAATCATGATCGTCCAAATACCAATCAGGATATTTTTTCTTTTCAATACAGATTCTAACTCCAGTTTCTGTATCACGTTCAAATATTGTTTCTCCGTTATCTGGAGATTCGTATATCTTAGTCATCCAACTTTGTATATGGCGACTGGTCATTTGCAATATCACGTGCTAGTGCTTGTATGTCTTGAACCAACATATCTATTTGATCGTTGTCTCTTTGATCTTTTGGAGTGTCGTATTTCAGACGTCTAAGTACCATGGACTTATCGTACATAACATTAACTTTATCACACATTTGACTAATTTTATGAAGCATTACCTTCTCCTTTTAGTTAAATTTACTCTTTTATTTTAACATGACAAAGAGTGTTTGTCAATTAAATTTTTAGATAATCTTCCAATGTGTAAAGTTCTTCCATATAAATTGAAACTGAGTCCAAAACGTTTTTTGGAGGATCTCCTTCACGTCTATCTTCAATAATTACGTCAAATTCCACTTTGTTTACTTCTTTGAAAGTGTCTACTATCTCTTTTACTGTATAACCTTTACCATGTCCTAAATTTTCTATAGAATTGGAAGGTGCAGTAATTGCTTTTTCTAATGCATTGCAAATTTCGTTGACATGTACATAATCACGTATTGCTGTACCGTCTCTAGTTTCATAATCTCCACCATAAATTGAAAATTCACCAGTTTCAATGGCTTCATTTAGTTTGAAGAACAAACCATCTGGATTGGTTGCAGCAAATCCATCGGTACCAGTTACATTATAAAATCTAAACATAGTGTACGGCTTGTTATTATTGGTACACACTTCTTCTATTTCGCCTTCTGCCATTAATTTTGTTAGAGCATAAGGAGATGTAGGTGTTGCAGCAGCACCAGTTGATCCAAATACAAAATTTTTGTAATTTGCTCCGTTTAAAACGTTGCGTGTTCCAACTATATTTGTTTTTTCGTATCTTGACCTGTGGCTAACACTTTCTCCAACTCTTACTAAGGCTGCTAGGTGTATTACACAGTCGTATTCATCTGTCAATTGAAATTTTTCATCAATATTAATTGGAAAATACTTAGTAAGATACGCTGTATGGCTTTCATCGTCTAGATCAATTCCATGTAATTCATACTTTCCATGTAACATTTTACATAAATGTTTTCCTATGTATCCGTTACTACCTGTTACTAATATTTTCATGTTTACTCCGGCCAAAGATGTCTTAGTTTACTTTTATAATGTTTTATTTTTGCATGCGGTACTTTCTTTTTTGCAAAATAAAAATTATTATAGATTTTACAAGGAAACACACGTATTCTTACGTATCCTCTAATTACTGTGGTGTCTGTATGTTCAGTTGTTACTTTGCACAACTTGTTTAGTTCTTGTTGGTCGCTTATACCTGTCTCACACAGTGTCATCCATCGTTCTACGAAGTCTAAAGCAGCCTTTGTTTTTCTTACAAACACTATTCCTGCATTTATAGGCAAACTATTTTCAATTTGTTTAGGTTGTCTTACTGTAACACCTATATCATAGTCAAACATTATTTCATCTATAGGTTGTTCTATAAGTGCGTCAGCATCTAGCCACACAACGTAATCGCCGTCGTTGACAGTCTTCAAAGTTTCCATAATTAGGCCTGGTTTCGACGGTATTTTTGCTCCGACTTTAGGACTTACCCTTGCATTGAAAGGAGTTCCGTAACCTAGTCCGCCTAAATCATAAACTACAGGATCATATCCAACATTTTTAGAATATGCAACTGCTTTGTCTACATATTTTTTAAAATTTGCATCGCCTGCTATAACTGTGGTAATTTTATTAATCATTTCTGATTAATCTTTGCCGAGCAAAAACTGATTGTATTCTAGTAAAGATTTTGTTGCTTTAGGATCAACACCAACGCTTTCTGCCCATGCACACCATCCGTAAATGTCTTTAGGAATGCATTTACTGTTGGCTCCTCTATTTTTAGGAAACACAAAACTGAACCATAAGTTTTGTCTTGGGTCGTCACCGTAAACTGCATCACGTATTGTGTAGTAATCTACTCCTGCTGCTTCACATGCATCATACAGTTCTTGACACTGCATAACCTTGTAAAATATTGCACGATTTTCTGTAAATTTAATAATTTCTGCTTCGTATCTTGTTACTTGTCTAATAGTGACGTTTGCATTGTAGGCTTGTTGATAGCATTCAATAACTTTTCTTCTATCTTCTGCTTCACCGCCTATAATCATAAACTGTCTTGAATCCATCTGTAAGAAAGGATGATTAGGTGTTTCGCCTAGGTATTCTGGTTGTACAACTATTTTCTTTTTGTATTTCTTAACCATTTCGTCTGCAAATCCTGGCTGTGTTGCACTTCTAATTACAATAAAGTCAGCACCACATGTTGCTATTGCATCTTCTACAGCAGAACAATCTAGTCCGTCTCCTTGATTCCATGGAGTAGGTACAGCAAGAAATGCAATGTCACAATTTTCTAAAGGTTTCGTATACCCTTCTATATATTTGTCATATACTTGTGCATCTGGAAAGAGTTTTTGTGTTGCCTTTCCTATCCAACCGTAACCTATTATTCCTACTTTCATTTGTTACCTTTAATTTTAGTTCCGACAGTGCGTCTAACAATATCGTCATGATTAAATTCAGCCCAGTACAATTCAAAAGCAACTCCATCTTCTAGTCCTTCAAACTGATGTATCTTTCCTGGCTTTACCTGTGTGAATTCACCTGCTTCGAGAATAGTTTCATCTACTAGTCCTTCTTGATCAGCATCTTGCCAAACACGTACAATCATCTTGCCCGATTCAACAAAGAATCCGTTCCATTTATATTGATGTTCGTGTTCTGAACATTTATAACCTGCTTTATATTCAATACGATGAAACTCTAGTACACCGTTCGCATGAATGAGTTCTGTTTGTCCCCATATTTTACCTGCTTTCATAGTCATATACCTTCCTTTTCTTTTCGGCGTTATCAATACTTATCACATCAAATCTCCCACAGAAACTATTTCTGATTGTCTGCTTATTTCTTTTACAAAAAATGCACATGGTGGGTTGTACTCGTTGTGTAGTGGTACTGATAGTAATTGTCCGTTTTTCATTTTAGGAAAATACCATCTAACATCTTGATAGATGTTAATTATTTCTATATCAGTATAATCTAATTTATATCCTTTAATTGGATTAAAAACAAATGCTTCAAATCCTCTTTCGTTGATAGATGTAAGCGGCAATATTTCTGGGTCAGACCCGCTTTCACTATCTCCAACTAGTATTGACCAATCTAAAGGCATCTTAACTTCATGCCCACCAATTTTCATCAGTATGGCTGGGCTGTTAAATGATTCTAAAAATATAAGTGGTTGGAAAAAGAAGTCCGGATTCTTAGGATCCGAATTATCCAACACACTAAATCTAGCATCTGCTTCAACTTCTTCTGGCAATTCATTCAAGTCAAATGCTTTGTTCTCTAAGGTTAATATTCTCATTAGTTCTCCTGTATTCCTGTGTATACCTTGTCTTGTTTGGCAAACCAAACATTATCAGGACCAACTTCGTAGTATCCTATAACATCTTTTACTGCTGCTTCTACAGATGGATAATCGATATCATGACCCATCATCCAACCTGTAGGTTTAAGTTTAGGTAACCAGGCTTGTAAATCTTTTTTAACGTTTTTGTATGTGTGCGAAGCATCGATAAAGAAAAAGTCTAAAGAATAATCTTCGACAAAATCTGGAGATACTCTGCTATCTGTTTCGTATGTTTTTAAACGGTAACCGTATTTTTCTTTTACATTATTATTAAAGAATTGGTTTATATCTTTGTCTATTGCATACATTTCACACTGTACATTATTATTTAAAATGTGAAAAGTTGTTTTGCCTGTTCGTACGCCTATTTCTGCACCTAATTTTAAGTTATTATTCTTTACAATATCTGAAACAAAGTGCTCTCTTGTTCCGCTAGTAACTGATGTAAATTTTACATCATGTTTTATCTTTATGTCGTTGCTTACTTTCATGTATCTACCTTTGTTACTGAGTGTGGATATTTTGCTTCTCTGTAAAATCTTTTTCTTTCTGTAAGATGTCTTTTTGCATATTTACAAGTAGAAGTTATATCCCAAATCTGGACAAAATCTTTGTCCTCTGCTTTCCGTATACCGCGGCCAATTGACTGAATAACACGAACAAAAGACTTACCAGGCTCAATAAGAACAAGGTTAAAAATCCTAGGAATGTTAATACCCACAGCGGCAACTCCGTAAGTAGCAACAATGATTTTGCCATCACTTGTTTTAATTTCGTCATATTGTTCTTTACGGTCATCAAGTTTTACATCCCCTTTGATAAATGTAGCATCTGGTATATTTTTTATTAACTTATTACCTGTGTCTATTCTGTTTACAAGTACAAGTGTATTACCGTTGTTTGCAACTTTCTTAATATGATTGCTAATATATGTTAATCGCTTTTCATCTGTAACTAACCATGTATATTCTTCTTGATAATTTCTAAATTCTTCAATGTCTTTTGTTTGTACAATTTGTATATCAAGTTTTGCCAACACACCTCGTTCCTGCAAGTCGTGTGCCGATACGTTATTAATTACAGGACCAATTCCTGCAAGTATGCCTTGAAACTCCCACTTTTCCTTAGGCACTGTACCAGTTAGTCCCCAACGTATAGGAGCATTACGAAAGTTTACGGTAAGTAGTTTTTTCAGTACGTCTGCTTTTGCTTGATGCACTTCATCTATGATTACTGCACTTACTCCTTCAGTAAATTCAGCAAGTGTTAGGCTATCAGTATCATGTTTTTTCTTATCTAACACATTAAGACTTTGCCATGTACAAATAGTATGTGTATGATTTAATTCTTTTCTATCACCAAAATATACACCTACATCTAATCCACAGTTTTTATAATCTTCTTCAGTTTGCACAACAAGACTTTTATTTGGCACAATAACCATTGTACGACCATAAGGCTCGCATAGATGCGAAAGGGTAGCAGTTGTAATTGTTTTACCTGCGCCAGTTGCTACTTCTTGTAAACTTTGTGGATTTTCTAAAAACTTGTTAACTACATCATATTGATAATCACGAAGAATAACAGGCTTGCCTGCTTCAGCATGTCCTTCTGGCCAACATATACCTTGGTCGGCCCAATAATTTTCTGTAATTTTCTCAAAGTCTAATTTAGTAGGATTGCGCTGATCTATTACTTCTATATCATATCCTGACTCTTCAACTATAGGCAATGCAATGTCAAGATGTGCTACAAATCCATTACCACCAATACCAAAGAAACTGACAGTGCCGTCCCATCTGCCTAGTTTAAAGGCAGGCATATGACGTGCATAAGGTAAATCAAATTTAAGTTTGTTTACAATCTTTCTGCGTGTTTCAACAGCAAGTCCTTCAAACTTTACGTTTACTTCGTCTTTTATAATTAACTTACAGTTCAACTATTGTTTCTCCATATTGTTTAACAGGCTTATAATCACCGATGTATATTACACAAGGATGTGATTTAAGCATTGCTTTACCACTTGAATTTAGTCCAGGTAGAAGTTCGTTACTTGCAACTATTATAACATCTTTTTCGTCTTTGAACAACCACTTTGCAGGCTTTTCTCTGAATATTAAAAATTTAGCAGTATCAATCTTGCCGCCGAAGCCATTTTCGCTTACCCAATTGTTAAAATCTTTATCCGTTTTGTTACTAGGTCTGAAGCAAACTCTAAAATCTATTTTATTATAACCGCCTGCATCAATGTTATCTGCTAATTGTTTAATCCATTCAATTGCATGATCAGGAGCATTTTGTAAAGGTTTGTCTAGCAAAATAACAATTTTTCCTGTAACTCCATAACATATTTTTAGAAATTTTTGTATATCACTACAATGAAATATATTTGTTTTATTACTTGCTATTTTTTTCCAAACTGTACTTTTCTTTCCGTAATAAAGATGTCCTAAATTTTTAGCAAGCATCAAATCATTATTTGTCCTATTATTTTTATGCTTATTAAAGTACCTTTGTGTTTCATCAACAGCATTATGCAATCTAATTTCGCCATTTATATCTGACATTGTTTTTAAATATTGATCTTGATTGTTCCAAATTTCTTCAACTTGTGATAGTGCTTCAATTGCACTGTCCATTATTTCAAAGTCTTTATTTTTTAAAAACTCAATTAGATTTACTAGATTAAAATCATACAACGATAATTTTCTAACCTTTCTTTCTTGATCCCAAAGACTCTTAGCAATCATGTATTCATCAGATTTTCCAATGCTTTCATCAAACTCTGCCTTAAACGCAAAAGGAAACTTTAAGCAAATCCAATGCGTTTTATCTTCGTCTTGTTCAACCCATACTAGTTTTCTGTTATCAACTGTTCTAAAAGGTTTAGCCCATACAGGATTTTCTAATAAGTCTCTATAATCGTAAAACTGAGCGCAAGTATTTCTATACTTTGTAAGTATTTTTAAAATGTATGCACCTTGCTTTTCTGTAATATCTTTACCTTCTGCTAATGTTAAATTAAAACTAGATGCTGCTCTTAAATCATGAGGTTGCATACCAAGACGGTTTGCTTGCATAGTGGAATAAAATTCCAAGAATATTTCTTCAATAAAAAACTTGTTTAACATATTGTTATTATAACGTAGTTGAGCTAAGAAGTCAATGACTTACTTGCGTTTTAATAAACTTTTCTAATCGTTTGATAGGAATACCTTGTTGAATTTCTTCAACTGTCCACTCACAATGTGTAAGTTTAGTAAACCATAAAAGTCTATCATCAGGCAGTTTAGGGTCTTCAATATTATCTATAGTATCACTTACAGGATATGCTAGGCTGCTCTTGTCTGTAATTACCGGCGTGCCTGCAATTGCAGCAAGTATCGGAGGTCCACTGTTATGATTTATAACTACATGATAATTATATACAATATCAAAGTTATCATATGTGCCACTTACTTGTATAGGTTGCTGTCTTGTTACATTTGTAAATTCATGTTCAATACCAGGCATCGGCGACCTTGGATGCGGCCTAATAACAATAGGGCGATTTGTAATTTTTCTAATCTTATCTATTGTTTGCATAGTCCAATCAGTCATAGAAGTCATACCTTTCCACTGCAAACTTTTTTCGTGCTGTGTAGCAATTAATATCTTGTTGCTTCTATTGACGTTAGGTAAAGACATTTGTAATCCTAACTTCTTAGGTCTGTCTACATCGATATCCTCGTTAGCACCAAATTCTCCTAAGCCATTGATATGGTTAAGACATATACGCCAAGTTTCATTTCTTTTTAAATTACCTACTTCTATAATTATAATAGGTTTATTTTGTGCAATACATGCTTCGTAAATTTGTTGATTAGGACTCATTCTTCCATGCCACAACACACTCCAAATAACAGTAACATCTTCGTTATTATCTACTATTTGGTGTCCTTGTGCTTTAAGTCCTTGTTCAAATGCATCAAATATGCTAGGACTGTTTAGTGCTCCGTGCTGTCGGAAAAGTTTGAAACGCATGATGTCTCCAATAAATATAGTAGTATTTAATGGTTTAGAATGAATAAATTTCAAAAAAGATTATCAAAAAACATAAGAAATCATCCAAACGACTGCCTTGTGATCGGAGACGGCTTTGGACATATTCAAGACTTTTTAGGTATGTTTAATACAGTGTTTGTACTAGAAAGTACATTAGAACTTAAAGTAAAAAATCTTATACAACGAAAAGATTTTCAAAGTGTATTTCAGTTAGCCAACGTAAGTGGAGTTTTTATTGATTTGGATAAAGTAGAATTTATAGATAATATATCTCCTTTACTAACTAAAGGCCCTGATGTGTTTGTTGAAGGTAACGATGTACTTGAAAGGAAATATACTAAAGTCTTATATCAATTAGGATATGTAGCAGTTGCACAGTTAGGATATATGCATCAGTGGAGTTCAAGAGGAGTTTAAAATGAATGTAACAGTTATTACTACTTTTCATAAGCAGGGTTACGATACCTATGGAAAACGTATGATAGAATCGTTCTTAAAAAATTGGCCTAGTAGTATTAAGTTGTACGTGTACGCAGAAGATTGCACAGTAACTGAATCTGCACCAAACTTAATTGTTAAAGACTTACATCAATCTAGTCCTGAGCTTGTAGCATTTAAAAATAAATGGAAAGGCGTACCTAAAGCAAATGGTGATGTTAGTGCTGATCCAATTAGAAGTAAAAGAAAAGACAGCGGCAAGGGATTTAAATGGCATGCTGTTCGTTTTGCACACAAGGTTTATAGTATTTTTTCTTGTGCAAAAGAATGCAATACGGAATGGTTAATGTGGATGGATGCAGATACTATTTGTCACAGTCCTATATCAGAAAAACAAATATCAAGGTTACTACCAGATAAGCAAGAACTTTGTTACTTAGGAAGAAAAGGAAAATATAGTGAATGCGGATTATACGCTATGCGTTTAACTTCTGAAAACACTATAAACTTTTTAAAAGAATTTCAACGTGTATATGATGATGCAGAAGGTAATGGCGGCATCTTTTCAATGGCAGAATGGCATGATAGTTTTGTATTTGACGGTGTAAGAACACGCTTCTCTAATTTTAAACAAACTGATTGGGCAGCATCATTAAATGATATTAGACCACGACCGGGTATGAGTACAGGTGAAGGTCATCCACTAATAAACTGCGAGTGGGGTGCATATCTAGATCATCTTAAAGGTGGTAGAAAACAACTTGGACAAAGTAAAAGAGACGATTTAAAAGTTCCAAGAACAGAACCTTATTGGCAACAGTTTAAATAAATTTTCTAAAAAACTGCCAGGCTTCACCGGATCTTAATTCATCAAAATTCCAATGACACATAGAAAGTTTTTCAATCCATGCTTGTCTATCAAACATTTTTGGATCTTCTAAACTTTTTAGATTAGTATTACAAACATCTGCTGCTTGGCTTTCTTGAGCATTAGTTAAAAATACAGGTACACCTTCAATTGAACTTGCAACTGCTGGACTACTATTGTGCAATACTGTTGCCCAAGCATTTTGTAAATCCTGTAGTACATGTTGTGTGCTTAATGTAACATTTTTATACTTGTTAAGTAAAAGATAGTTACGCCATTTCTTATCACCAGGATGAGGCCTTACAACAATAGGTCTATCAGTGAACGTTTGTATTTGTTTGATAGTTTGATCTAACCAGTTTTGTACAGGAATACCTTTCATGCTCCACCCACCGTTGCGTTGACAACATACTAGTATATGATTACCAGTTTTTCTATATGGTTTTAAACTAAGTCCGAGATTAGCACTAATCTTTTGCCAACGTGTCGGATCAACTTCTTCAGTAAAATAATAACCCGTAGTAGGAAATACTCCGTCAAAACTATATCTTAGGTAGTGTTTAGTATTGCCAGGATCAGCATAAAGAAATAAATTACTATCAACTATCAAACTTCTTTTACCTGTTTGTTTCTGTTGTTCTACTGCACGCTGTCGCAACTGCAAGTGCGGTGCTGTCTTACCGTGTTCATGAACAAATCCTTGTATAAGTGCAACATCACAATCAATAGTATTGAAACCCTGATGTGCAATTGCACGATCACCAGTTACTTGTACTCCTTGTAGGAAGTTATTAAGTATTAACGGTTTTTCTGGATTATTGTTATTAGGAGGAATACCTCCAAAATATGCCACTGCTGTAAAATTAGCCATGATACTTATCAACTATCCTTTTTGCTGTTCCATTTATTAGTTCTTCTTTGGTAAACTGGCTATAACTTAGCATGCACAACCATTTAGATATATCTCCATAATATAGGTCGTTTATATCACTAAGTTTGTTTCTAGTTACAGGATTAGTTATATGTGTTCCTAATGTTATTGCAGGTATACCAGCCCATATTGCTTCTGTAGCAGCATTACTATTAATACTTACTACACAACAATAATCCTCGTCTAATAACTGCTTAATCAACTTAGGACGCTGTCTAAGAGGTGCTTTCTTTCTAAATACAATACGTTTGTCTGTGTATTTTCTTAATTCTTTAGCAACATCATACTTCCATGTTTTTAAATTTATATGAAAAACATTTGCTGCAAATGGTCCAGGTTCTATCACATAAATTATCTCACCATTCTTGCGCCACGGCACAGGAAAAATAGGAAAGTTCTTCAATCTACTTGTAGGTGCATCAAATGATTTACCAAAGTGCATATGATTACGAACTAGTCTATGCCATTTTTTATTTGGTTCTAGAAAATTTGTATAACCACTATCTATAAACCACATAGGATATTGTTTATCAATTTTCGTTACTAATAGTTCTTCATTACCTACAGTATTCCTAATTAAGCAATCTTCTTTGTAGTTTTTAAACTCTTTTCTTCTTATTAGTTGAGGGTTCTTTGTTAACGTATTACCTGTACCTTTTACAAAATCTTTATAAGGGCTTTTTTGATACTTTTGTAAAATATATTCTTTACCTAATCTTTCTATAAATGTTTCTATATTGCTGTGAACTCCGTGAAATATATCTTGTTTAGTTTTTCCTCTTTCTTCTTTTATAGTTCTAACATATAACTCTAGATCTCTACTTACACCTTTAAATATTTTTTCGTAGAGTTTGTTCTTGCCAGCATCATCTATATGATCTTTTGGTGGAATAAAATCTTGTCCTTTTAACATAGCACGACGTTTACGTTCTGACTCTCTTTCTGCAAATGCGTTAGTAACTTCGTTCAAATTAAAATCTGTTACTTCATCAATTCTTTTTGCTACTTGCTTTTCCAAATTTATTAAACTTATTAAAAAATTTGCAATTTCTTTATTGTTTAATAAAAGTTTCATGAATATTCTTCCGTTAGTTCGTATGCTGTACCGTTTTCTATTTCTTCAATAGTAAACTGCCCGTAGGCTAGACTTGCACATTGTTGTTCAATTATTTGTTGGGTTGGCTTAAATGGGTTTGATAAATCTTCAATGTTATGCGATGCTAAAGGACTTGCGGCACACGGAACACTTACAAATGCAGGAACACCATGTACTACAGATTCCATTGCAGCCATACTATTCATAGTTACTGTTGCATATGTTCCGCTGTCTAAAGCATCGTATATTGTGTATTCTTTTACTCTTGCGGATCTTGATCCTTTTACTCTTACTTCAATTGGTAAGTTGCTATACTTTTCAATATTTGAAGTAGTTTCTTTTACCCACGTATCATAATCTATTCCATAATATCTACATGCTTTGGGGTTAGGTAAAACTAATAAAATTTTCTTGTTATTATTTTTCCATCCAGACCAACTAAGACTAGGATCTTGTTCTAGTAGTTTCTGCCATCTGTCAGTTGGAACATTTCTTATTTTAGAATGCTGGTTTTCGTTTTTAACTACTCTGTGCCAAAGTTTTTTACCGCTTGGATTTCCTTTACTAACAAAGTTACCAAGATAGCCTGTATCAATATAGTAAAAATCTCTGCCTGCTTTGATGCATGCATTTACATGATCTTTTTTTATTACGCCTCTAACAACAAGAGGTTTAGAAGTATCTTTAGGGTCTGTAGTTAACTTACCGCCAGAACCTATAACTAGTGATTCTTCTAAACTAAGTTTGTTTGCCATTAAACCTCGTCTTCCATCATATTAAATAATTCATTTTTCCATTCAGCATGAAATTCACAGTCTCTATAATTTTCAAACCACGGTCCACCTTCTGTGTAATGAATTAGTTTTGGTTTTTTAATATCATCATATACACCTACTAGATAGTTCCATGTGTGATCAATGCTACCAATTTCTTCATCTTTTAACCAACTAAAGCGATGCATATATGCTCCGTTGAGTTCAGTTTCGTTTACAAAGTCTTGATTAACAACTTTGTTACTAGGGTGTCCACAGTTCCATAATACCATCGAGCTCCAATTCTTACGTGGATAGATTGTTTGTTTTTGACCATCCATCTTTGTAGTTTCAGTTACTTTATAATCATGTTGTACACACATAACAGCATACTTGTCATCTGCTTGTTCAAACAGTTCTGCAATATCTGTTGTTAATATCATGTCACTGTCCATGAACACTGCCCAACCTTTAAAGTTAGTTAGTTCTGGTATCAAAAATCTTGTAAACGTAAATTCTGTTGATGCTAATTTATCAATGGGTCTTTTGTACCATCCTGCATCTCTTAGTTCTTGTTGTTTAAGAGGAATTACTTCAGCCTCTTTACTTCTTGCAATAATGCTGTGCTTACATACTTGATATGCAATATCTTCTCTTGTATCGTATCCTACAAATACTTTCATTGTTCTAATATCCTTCTAGCCTTACCTGTTTTTAACTCACTCATATGAAATTGTCCGTAAGCCAAATGACAACCCCATTCGTATAATTTATCTTTGTCCGGGTAGTACGGATTTTCTATTTGAGATAAATCTTTTGAACCGACAGGAGAAGCAGCACTTGTAGGTGCTAACGGAAATACTGGTATTCCATGAAATACTGATTCTACAGCAGCATTACTATTAAATGTAACTAGTGCGTATACATCATCATCTAGTGCTTGTTGTAGAGTATCGGTTACAACTCTATCTATCCTATTTTTACTTCTTGATCTTATTTCTATAGGTCTATCGGTATGCTTTTTTAATTCAGCAGTTGTATCTTCTATCCACTGTTCTAAATCTTTTTCATAAAACTTCATTGGTTTTTCGTCGGGTGCTGCAATTAAAATTTTTCTTCCGTCTTTCTTCCACGGGTTAAACTTTTTTTTAAACGAATCAAATCTGTTAGAAGGGCGTTTTATTATATCGTTGTGTTGTAAATCGTTTTTAACAATTCTGTGCCAATACTTCCAACCATTAGGATTACTTATTGTTTGTTCATTACCAAAGTATCCTGTATCCATATAATAAAAATCTCTACCATCTTTCCAGCATTTACGTATCCATTTCTTTTTTAGAATACCTCGTAATACAATTGGATCTTCAGAAGCGTCATAATCAAAGTTGTTAGAGTCTACAGTCATTACACCACAACCTCTTGCAAAGTCATTTATATAAGGGTCTTGATTACCTTTGCTTATAAAAATCCAATTACGTTTCACGTCTTTCTATATCCTCTTCTATACATTCGCTGCCCCATTGTATCTCTAACACATGTGCATTCACACCGCCAGGGTTACTTGCTTGATGCCAAACTTCTTTATCTATTTCATATGATCTTGTATGTGGTAATAAATGCACATCATCTACTCTATTATCCCATTCTGTTTTAATTTTTACAACACCTTGAAGTATTGACCAAACTTCTGATCTCTTAAAATGTTTTTGGTCGCTTAAACTTTTACCTGGATATATTACAAGCTCTTTTACTTTGTATCCTGCTTCTGGATTGTGATCTAACACTCTCCAATATCCCCAATCTCTTTCTGTCTTTTGTGTCTTCCATTCGTCTAGAATCCAACTACTTGAATTCATTTTGTTTGTACCACCAACACCAAATGCAAATTCTATATTAGGATGATCGCCGTAAATTTTGCTCTCAGGTGTCGTTAAATCTGTCCTGTCACCACCATTAGCAAAAACATAATTACAATCTGCTGTTGTCGCCATTAGTTTATATATTGCACCACATGCACTATCGTCATCGTCATTAAATGACAATACTCTATCAACAACTTCTAAACTGTTGATAATAGCACACCTGTCTTTGAATGTCATAAATGGTCTGCCTTTTTTACGAGTCAGCCATTCATCAGAATTTAATCCAATAACTAGTTCGTCTCCTAGTTCTTTTGCTGCTTTGAAATATTCAATGTGTCCACTATGCAGTGGGTCGAACCCACCTGTTACTAATACTATGGTTTTCATAGTAGTATTTATGTGCGTAGTTAATGGGAGATAAAATTAAAGAGTTTTGTGCTTTTTCTTTTTTTGTCCAACATTAAACCCTTTCTTTTCAGAAGGTTTAAAAGGAAAATTGTTTCTAGTAAGGTATTCGTGTAAACAACTTTTATATACACTATTTTTTAATGCAGGAGATAACCAAAGGAATTCTTGTACTAAGTCATTATCAAGGAATGGATATCTAGTTTCAACTCCAAAATGTCCTGCTACATATTCTTCTTTATTAAGATATTTTATTTGTGTTCCGTCATAAAAACTTTGCCAAGGAAAGAATCCATCTAAACTTTCAGGGAAAAGTCCACCGAAGCCGCTGTGTTTATATTTCTTAACCCCACCAAATCCGTAATCACTTATAATTTCATCTGCACCCTGTCCTGAGAAATAAATTTTTCTTTTCTCTTTATTAGCCCTATGACAAATTGCTGCTAGGCCTTTTGATGCTTGATCTTCTTTTATGTTATATTTCTTTTTGCCAGTGCCGTAAATAAAATCTTCGCAGTTATTATCTAGCTCTTGTTGCCAATGATTGTATTCGTCTGTAGTAAGATTAAATGCTTCTGCATTAGTAACTAGTTTTAATCTTCTTTCCATAATTTTAGGATTTTCTGTATTAAGTATGGAATATGTTTTAAAGGAAACATTTTGTTTTTCTAGCTCACAGGTTATAGCACCACTGTCATAACCTGAACTTAAACCTACAAACATACCTTGTTTTGTATTTGCAGTTCGTTTACGAATACTATTACTAAATGCTGTTAACCAATCGTCAAATGTTGTTTTGTGCTGTTTTATATCAAATGTTCTGTTTTCATAACTAGTAAGTTGTGTTAGTGTAGATAAATTAAAAACAAGTGTTGTATTTGATTTAAGTTTTTTGCCATTCTTAAATCCTAATCCATCTAGTTGACTATTGTATGATGCAATACAAAATTTATCGTCTCTCATTTCATACCAAAGTGGTTTGCAACTAAAAGTATCTACAGAAATAATTAGTTTTTGTTTCTTGTAATCAATTAAACATAATGCAAATTCTCCGTCTAAATCTTTTACAAAATGTTCGCCTTTAGTATTATATAGATCTATAATACATTCACTGTCACTATTATAATTTCCAAATGATGTATAATTATAAATTTCTCCGTTAAAGACACATACTACATCATCTTTTATTAACGGTTGAGGAGTCAACTCACCTGTAATATGTAACAAATTATGTAGATAATATACTCCACGGATTTTTTCAGCAGTAGTCATGTCAGGACCTCGGTTCTGACAATGTTTATTTGAGGTTATCGGATCACTATAATTTGTGGCTGCAAATCCGCACATATTAAGTCTTTAATTTACTTCTTGCTTTTTTATCTTTGCCGTCTATATACATGCCGCCTTTTGGGCCTTCCATTCTATGAATCTTAGAATGTAATTGATCAGCATCGATAAATTTATCGCCTGTTTTTCTTACAGCGTATAAGCGCCAGCGAGATAGTAAAGCAGTTCCTAAAAAAGTATAATCAGAATAATTAGTTATATTATCCCAAAAAGGAATATCGTAATAATATTGACAATGTCCAGGCTTTGTTACTCCAAGTTCAGGACCAATGTGTATTGCTATGCCGCCAATTTTTAAACTATTATGAACGTTTAAAAATGCAGTATGTTGAGACTCGTATGGTTCAACATGTTCTATTGTTCCGGCATTTGTAATTACATCAAAATAATTTTTGAATTCAGTAAAGTCTTCAAGTTTAGACAAATCTTTTACTAGCGCACCGTCTAATCCATTAAGATCAACTGACGTATGCTCGTAACCTAGTCTTGTAAAATATGCCTTGCCCGTAGTTTCGTGTATTTGTTTGTCTGGACGAATAACTTGATTACCAAGTTCTAGCATCTTTAATCCGTATGTGTTTGGATAAATTGGAGTAATATGATCATTCATCCAATTAAGATAAGAGGGTTTGTATCCCATCTATTTTTCCTTTCTTATGAAAAACAGTCCGCTTTCATTAATATGCTTACCGTTTTCATTATTTTGTTTTGTGCCGGTACATAGTTTTCTTATTTCTTTTGAATCTGCCTCTGCATAGTTAAACCCTCGGGCTTCCATATGTTCTATCCAATATTCTTGCCATTGACAGTTTACATGATGATGTCCACGTTGTCCGGGAATACCGTGAGTCATAAAGATATATTTGCCACACGTTAATGTTGTTAATAAGTTATCAATATATTTCTCTTCGACATGCTCTACTACTTCAATACAATTTACCATTTCAACTTCCGTAGTGTAACTACCTTCTGTTAAGTCAACTCTTCTTGTCGGGTATACTGCATTGTCTACATTTTGTTGTAAACCTTCAATAGCATAAGACCTTAATCCTTGTTGTGCAAACCATTTTGAATGATGGCCGTATCCGCTTCCTACATCAAGTACTGATCTAATATTATATTTTTCTATAATATATGTCCATGCTTCTGGAGCAAATGTATGTCTGTTTAATGAAACGTTATTACCACCTAAGTGTGGTTGTGTATTATCTATTATTACTTCTGCCATTTAGTCTCCTTATACAGTTACTTATCTGTATGCCATTTATTATATACTTATAGTGATGCATCATCTAGTCCAGCAGTTCTAAGTTTAACAATATTAGATAACTGCCATTGTTTAATGTCTAGTCCTTTAATTATTCCTAGCCATTTGTTACGTAGTAGTGCGAATTCATTTATAATTTTTTCGAAGTCAACAACATCGGCTTCGCCATCTACAAATTTTTCAGCGTCTCTTGAGCTTAATTGACGTTGATAATTTTCAACATATTTTCTAAAATGTGTTGCACGTAAACGGCGAAGTTCGATGTTTAAGTATTCGAGTATTGCTTCAATTTCTTGAAGTTGCCCAAATCGAGTTTCAACAAGTGCTGGCATAACCGACGATGCTTTTTCAATACGACCTGTAATATTTGTTTCCTTTTTTGCTTGCAATAATTCTGCTTCGTAATATTGTACTGCCGCAGGGATATTGTTTACATCTTTAGAAACTTTATCATACCAATTTGTCATATTAATTCCAATCTTCTTCTTCGTCAGTTGGTTCGTCTTCGAGAACATATTCAAGTGCAGCATCAAGATATGTATCTATACCCATCATACCTTCTAATGTTGACTCAGGAATATCGTAATCAAGTAATGTATTAACGTATTCTTGAGCAGCCTCTGCTTTATCTTTCTCTGCAATCTTCTCGCTTAAGACACCCCATATGTCTGCTATCATGTTTGCTTCCATATCTTACTCCGCTACAGGTTCAGTTATCTCCTCTAACTCGACTTCGACTGGTTCTACAGTCTCAGGCTCCTTACCAAGTTCTTCCATAATTATGTTTAGTTTGTCGCCAGTCCAGTTTTTACGATACTCTAAATGGACTTCTCCATTCAAGTCTGTATATTTAAGTCTATTACCATCTTTCTTAAGCAAACCTTTTGCTTCAAACAAGTCAACACATCCACTGTATGGATCCATTCCTGTTTCATATGGAATCTGTACTTGTACTGCTTCAAACGGCTTTGCATAACGTGTTTTCATTACCTTACACGCAGCACGAATACCTTGTACTGTAGTAGTCTTATTACCATCTGCGTCTACTTTTAGTTTAAGTTTACGCATAGCAACAACAATACTTGATGCATATATAAAGCCTTGTCCACCACTAATCTTGTCATCTGGATCAAACATATCTTGTGATGCATATGTGTGGTTAGTACATACCATACCTACGTTATAACTACCAATCATATTAACAGTATTACGTACAAGTGATGTTAGTGCTTTAGGCTTACGACCCATATCACCTTTCATATCACCTTTGTTAAACTGATCAACATCTGTAGGTGTTAGTAACATACCAAGTGAGTCAATTACAAACAATACTTTAGGGCGTTCTTCTTCTGCCATATCTCTGTATTCTTTCATAAACTCTGATATTGTTTTAGCAACATCATCAATCATGCTCATGTTAAGTTTAAGAATCTTTTCTGGAGATGTGTCTACATCTAATGCGTGTAGCCATTTCTCATCTAAGGCATTCTCTGTGTCAATTAGTACTACAAAGATACCTTGTTCTTGTGCCGATTTTACAATATTACCGGCAGCAATATATGATTTACCTGCACCCGATTCTCCTGCTAATACAGTTACCTTGCCTAGTGGAACACCTTTGTGGAAGTCGCCACTTACAAGATAGTTAAGTGCATAGTTGCCTGTGCTGATCCAATCTGTAGGATCATTAAAGCCAATACCAAGTCCGTCAATAGACTTTGTAAGACTTTTTCTAAATTTAGTTACGTCAAACGCTTTTGCCATAATTACCTTTCCTTTGTTAAAGTATGAGAGACCTCGCTGGTTACCGTAAGGAGGTTTTTGCCGGAACTCTCATAAACTCTTTATTGTTGTCTATTACGGATCATTGCTAAAATGTCCTGTGCTCTGTTAGCACTGTCGCCACCTTCTGCTGGAGCCGCTTCAGCCACTGGTGCTGTAGTTGCTGCAGGAGCCGGAGCAGTTTCTGCTACTGGAGCAGGTGCCGCCGCTGGCGCTGGTGTTGCCGCTGGAGTACTTTGAGCTTTGTTTGGATCACCTGTACGTTGTGACACACCCGCTGGACGGAAGTATTGTCCCCATCTGTCCATATCGTATGCTTCACCATCTACTGATGCTTCGAACATTTCTTTCATTACTTTAAGTTCAACTTCGCCTGGCTTCTTAGGAAGGAAGTCTGACAAGTTAAACACACCGTTTGAGTCAACTGCTGCTTTTTCTTCATCGCTCAATGCACGCTCTCTACGTGACCACTGTGATGTTGAATAATCAGCATAACCACCTTTAGAAGTTTTCTTGATTCTAAAGTCTACACCCTTCATAAAATCAGTTGGCAATTCTTCCAATTCAGGATCCATTAATGCACCCTTAATAATTTGGAAAATTTGTGGACCAATAATAAAACGTCTAATTGGATTTTCTGGAGTTGAATCCTCACCAATCGGATCTTCGTTTACAAAGCCTTGGAAAATGTAAGAACGCTTTTTCCAATACTTACGACCCATATCTTCAAGACTCTTATCTTTAAACCATGGACGTACTTCTGTTAGAATCGGACAAGTAGTACCATCGTTGTACATTTCCACACATGGAACCTGCACAATTAAGTTACGGTTATCTGATTCGCCTTTAATACCTGCGAAAGGTAATTTAATCATCGCACGTTCTACCCAAAAGAATGTGTTGTCAGTGTTACCGTCTGGTAAGAATCTTACCACGGCTTCCTTGCCTTCTTGCATATTCCAATGTGGGTAAATTGCGTTGTCTCCGCCTCCAGTAGAATTACCAGATGAGCGATTTTGTTGTTCCGCTAGTTTTGCGCGGATCTCTGCTAATGATGCCATTTTGTAGCCTCCTTTGTTTGCCTAATTTAAATGTCATTTATGCCTTATGCATACGTACTATTATATGCAACTTTATTTATCTTGTCAAGTGTATTTTTAACTAAATGTGATTTTGTTTAGCCAAAAGGAAAGGATCCGAAGATCCTTTCTTTATTCGCAGTCTAATGTTTCTATTAGTCTGCTCATATCTACTTCTACTTCTACTTCTACTTCTTTGTCTATCGGTTGGCTATGTACATCGTTACTTCGAAGCCGAATCTCATCTCTATTGCTTGAGGTTTTGTCCACATATTGATTTCCTTTATATAAAAAAAATAGTGTAGCAGTTTCCTACTACACTATTATTTAAACATCTTTACGTATAAAATCAATACGTAAAATCATTAAAATTTAATAAGATCTTTAATTCTACCTAGTTCTTCTAGTTCGTCTGCGCCTTGTTCTTGTGCAGGAGCCATTCTCTCTACCATCTTACGTGCAACCTGCTCAGCCTGTTCACCAAACTTCTTGCCTACCATTGTTGCTACACCTTCTGGGCCTTTTGGAAAAGTGCCTGTAGTACTATCATAAAAAGATTTAATAAATTCTGCTAAACCTTCTAATGTGTGTTCTTCACCATCTGATGTTTTAAACTTAGTGCCTTTCTTAGCACCTTGTGCTTTAAGAGACGAAACTTTATCGCCGTATTCGTTTCCTTCAGTTTCTTGTCCTTCTAAATCAACAGGCTCACCCATTACATCTTCAGCGTCTACATCACGTTTTACTTTTTCAAGTCCGTGCTTTTTAATTTTTTCGATATAGTCTTTGGTAATCATATCAGCATATGCATCATCAGCATCTTTGCCGCCTGTTATTTCTGCTTCTAGTTGCTTAATGCATTCTTCTTCACTATCACAGTTTGAAATAATTTCCATTCCACCTGTAAGTGCCATATCCCAAGCATTACCACCTTCTGAAACTGATCCTTCTTGTGGTGCTTGATTGTCCATATAATCTTGCATAACCCACATATGAAATTCTTCCATTCCTTCTAATTCTTCCATATCTCCGGAGTCAACTTCTGTACCGTCTGTGTAATACACAGGAGCATTTACATTAAACATCTCATCACTAACATCTTGCATGTCGTAATCTAGTTTGTCCATATCAACTTCTTTGCCTTTAAACATTATTGGATCATTCATTTGTCCATAATATCCACCGGCTTCTTGTGTTTTGCTATAAGATTCGCCTGACAGTTTCATAATATCATTTAGTTCATCTGCTTCAGGATCTTTGCCTTTGAAACCTTTGAATGCACTACCGCCACCTTTTAACTCTGGTTGCGTATCTTTGTAGTCATCATCGGAGTCTTTGTTCATTAATTCTTCTTGATGCTTTTTAAGTTCATCAATAGTGTCAAATGGTCCGCCTGTAATTTTCTTATCTTTAATACTAAAGAACATACCGTCCTTTTGAATAGCAGCAAGTCCATACTTGTTCATACCCATTGATGGATCTTTCATAAACTTACTTGTCACACCTTCTTCTTGTTGTGGTTCAACTTCGGCTGCGCCTGCTGTTGGCTCATCAATCATATCACCAAAATCTAATTCGGATAATACGTCTGGTGCATTTTCTTCAACCCAAGCCTTAACCATAGGACGAACATCTGCTTCTGGCTCTGCCTTTTTAATATCTTGCTCTAGTTTAGGATCTTCAATAATGCCTTCTAAACTTTGAATAGCATTAATACCTTCTACGCCTGCTTGGAATTCTGTCTTAAGCATTCCATTTAGTTTTTTAACCATGTCTGACTTTTGTTCTTCGTCTGCCGTTGTTAGTGGAGATTCTTCGCCTAGTTGATTAACCCAATTTTCAAACTTTGCAAAGCCTTCCATACCACCAGCATAAGCATCTGCGGCTGGACGGCCTTTTGGTCCTTTGTTACCTTGCTCCTGATCTTGATGTTCTTGAGCACCTAATATTTTAAGACATTTCTTACCTGTCTCATAAACGTCTGCTGGATCTGCATCAATCATATCTCTCATCGCTGAATAACAACTTAATGTTTTATCGTCGGCTTTAAGATGCATGTTGGCAAAGTGGTCTCCCATTTCATCTGCAATATGATCATTGTCAGTAAAGTCGTCACTGGCTTTATTCATTAAATGATAGATGTCGCCTTCTAGCTCGTCTTTAAGTTCTTCTGCATTTAGTTGACTATTATTTTCTATGTCTTCTGGACCAAATAAATTAAGTTCTTCTGGATCTGTAATTCTATCTGCCTTATCAAATGCATCTTCCATGCCTGTCATTGCGACTATGTCGTCATAGCCTACAGTTTCTTCTTCCTTCATTAATTTATAAATGATAGGAAATGCGTTAGCAATATCTTCTTTAAAGTTTTTAACTGTAAATTTTTCTGTGTATTCTTTCATTACATCATCTGGTATTTCCATTGCCTCTGGCTCTTGGAATTCTGCTACATAGTTTTCGTAATGTGCCTGTTTAGATAATTTTGCAATTCTTTCTCTTAACCCGTTGAGCTGTGCTTTGCTGCGTTCAACAATTGAATTAGTGTCGGAGTTCATTAAATCGTTACGTACACAGTAATTTGTAAAACTTTTTAGTTGAGCAATTTCTTCGCTTGTTTTAATAATGCTTTCGCCGATAGCATCATATGGTAACCCGCCGTTAGCCACATGTCGCTGCATAGCTCTTGCACCTGCTAAGTGAACAAAAGGATATTTAAATCTTTCACCGTCTTGGTTCTCAACAAATAGTGCAGAAATATTTCTACTTCTATCACCTGGTTTTTGTTCAAAGTCATCAGCAAGTTTCTTGCTGTGCTTAATAATTAATCTCGTGTCTTCCAACTTTTGGAAACTTTGTGTTTTCGTTCCATAAAGATTACTCTCATTCATTACTGCTTCTCCGACGGGTTTAGTTATTGTATCGTTATCCGATTGTGGCGTTGAGTGTTGACTAAGGAAAGCATAATCACGTTTGTCTAAATTATCCTTTGCAATGTCTCTAGTATCAAATGCCAATAGTCTGCGTTTTGCAAACATTCTAAGTTCTTTTAGGAAAGCGTACCAATTACCTTTTTGATCTTGGTCCATACCTTCGGTAATACCACTCGAAAAGTATACCTTCATTGAATTAGGTTCTGCTAAACTAATGCTTACATGCCCTATGTTTTTATCGTTTTCCATGTAGTCAAAATCAAAGAAACGAGCATTTTCAGGGTTAATTGTAATTTGCCCTGTTGATTCGCCTAGTTTTAAACCTGTAAATCTACTTCTAATTTTATAGAACAGATCGGTTGAAATGTTGTTGGTTGCATCCATATTATTATTTATCAAAAACCGCCGCTTATGAATATAGGCATTGGGTACTGGTCTTCGGTCATTCTCTCCGTCATTTTTTCATATATTTTAGGATCCCAATCAGCCAATTGACTTGCCATGCGTATGATTAGTAAGCAAGCACTGACTAAATCGTCATGTTCGCCTGTTTTAGCACCGTATCCTACACCGTGTGCTACAAATGTCTTTAACTCTGATATTAACGGTTTACTATTAATCTTCAACTTGTTTCTTTCTAGTGCATTTTTAAAAGTGCTACAGGCAGTAATCTTTGTTTTGTGTGTGGTGTTAAATCCTTTTCTAAATTTTCTTACATGTCCTTTTCTCATAGGTTCACTTAGGAATAGCCCGTGGAAGTTTTCTTCACCTATATCTTTAATAACAACTAATGCTGCTTCGCCTATGGTGTTATTCTCACAACTGTAATATATTGTAGGATTTGCATTGCCGCCGGCAGTTTGTTCATCATAAATGTATTTTAAGATGCTCTTTAAATGTCTTATCTGTTGCTGTATAGGTGTAAGATTGTGTCTCCATTCTCCAACCTGTTCCATTGCAGGCATTTCAAATATCTGTATGGCTGAGTAGTCGCCACCAGTTCCTAGTGATGGATCAAGTGATAACAAATAAGTTGCTTTAGGATTAATTTTTTTATACCAACGTGTTTGCCCCATATTTTGAATTGGTTCTTTGCCTTCAAGTTCAGCAAGTTTCACACTATTAATTAATGTTTCATCAAAGATTAAAAATTCGCAATCAAACTCACGACGGAATCGTTCGTCTCCAATTTTGGAACGTTCTTCTGCTGCCCATGCATCATCTCTATCTGGATGCTCTGTCCATGGAGCAAAATAAGGATAGAAGCCGTTGGTTCCTACAACGTTGTCATTACCAAATTCGTCAAACTTTTTATTTGCTTCTGTCCAAATCATAGCAAACTGATCTTCATCTGAGTTTGGTGTGCTTGTAACAATCGCTTTACCACCTGTTGACAGTGTAGGAGAAAGTGCAGTCCAAAACTCTTTGGCTTTTTCTGGTGGTTGCACAAACGCAAACTCATCACAGTATATTAATGAAAGTGATTTACCACGTCCAGTATCTTCTGTTGTGGTTGTTGCTTGTATTCTACTGCCGTTATCAAATTCAATTGTGTTTCTGTTGTATGTATAGATACCAGCACGAACAAAGTCAGGCAATGTTTCATACCCGTATCTAAATCTGTTCATGATGTCCTGCGCACCTGTATATTTGTGTGCAGCAATTAGCACCTGCGATTCAGGAGTAAACATTGTATACCATAATAAATATCCAGCAGCACAGGTTGTCTTGCCCATCTGTCTTGGTAGCATAGCAACACAGTATCTGTTTTCTGCATATGCTTGAATTAGTTCTCGTTGAAATCCATAAGGTACAAACTTCATTGAACCTTTTACAGGGTGTTGAATGGTTAGAAAGTTTTCACAAAAGTATAATGGACCCGTGATAGGATCCATACAAGCCTCTAAGTGCTTGACTTCCTCTAGTGTATATTTTTGCTTTTCATGGGCTTTCTTAATCTGAACGCCATCTAAACTCTTTGCCATACTAGTATTTATAGAAGGAAATAGGCTCCGAAGAGCCTATTTGGATAGTATAAAACGTACTAACTTATGCTAGTTCTAGTGTAGTTTTTACTGTGCAAGTTACGCCAGTAAAATCAATTTGTGCTGGTGTAGCACCTGATAAATCAGTTAGTGCAATAATCTCATCTTCGATTTGCTCAACAAGTGTTTCAGCACCTGCACCATCATAATCTAATGAATCATTTGGTTGCTCAACTACAAGTGCAAACTTTTGGTTTGTACCATATAGTGCGCCACGAATAACAACAGTACAATATTTTTCGACAATACGCATAATGCTTTCAATTGCTAAACCGCTTCCTGTTTGAGCATTTACTGCTGCGCCACATGCAACTTCAAAAACTGTTAAAGTTTTGTTACCGTTGTAATGTATTGCTGTCATATCAGCGTATGGTTTTCTGTTTGCAGCCACTAATACTGCACTACCGCCGCCGATTGTTGCTTGTGTTAAATCTGCCATCTTTATGCTCCTTTATGTTCTTCTAATGCTTTTAGCAATTGGTCTTTGATAGAAGCACGTAAGTCTGATTCCCCAACTTTCTGCATAGGATTATCTCCGCCTGCAACTTTTGGATGTGTTCCTTTACGTCTATGCATACCACCTGCTGTTTTTTGAGTAATGTAATCAATATCTTTATACTCTTCGTCAGGCTCATTTGCGTATGCTTCTTCTTTATCTTTATCATCTTCCTTATCATCTTTTTCCATATCATGATCGTCCATATCATGATCGCTGTCACCGTCTTTATCAAGTGACTTAATCATAACGTGATCTTTGTCATGGTCTTTTGGAAGATCCATTGAATCTTTTTCTCCGCCTGGCATATCGTCATTGTCGTCATCAAAGTCCGGAATTAATTTATTAATTGGCTTTGGCATTGGCGGCATATCTGGACCTTCTGGTCCGTCCATTGGTCCGTCCATTCCTGGTGACATAATAGACAATGTAGGCATTTCAGGTTTTTCTGGTTGGTTGATCATATCAGGATTAACTTTAGTCATTAATCTTAAAATATCATCAATTGCATCGCCTTGTGCATTTATATTAATACTCATTGACGCTTTGTCTTTCTGCTCTGCGGGTGGCATATTAGGTGCCATCATTGGCGGCATTTCGTTCATTCCGCATTCATCTGTGCTTTGATCTAAAGGTGCTGCTTCAGTTTTTGCTGTATCAATTTCCTGCATCTTTGATAGTAGTTCATGAAAGTTCATGTTAATTACTCCCTACAGGACTCTTGACCCCTGCTTTGTCTTGTTTTAATTTTGGTGTGTCTTGATAAACATCTGCTTTTAGTTTATCATGCCCTAGTTCTTTTTTTCTTGCTTTTGCTTCTTTAGAAAGTTCTTTTAAGAAACCTTTATTGAAGTCATCTCCAAAGTAATCCTTTTGCTTTACGTTCATGCCATCTTTATATTCGTTGTCATGTAGTAATGCACCTTCGTAATCTGCTTTGCTTCCCATAGTAATTTGATCAATTTCTGTTGGGCTTGCACTATTTCTAACTTTGTAATAACCTGCTTCACAACATTCCATTTCAAAAATTTCTTTTTCAATTTCTGAAGTAGTAATTGGATACTCAGTCATTACATCAAATGTGTGTACCTCCATGTTTTTCAACGTTGGAAAATCATGTGGTACTTCTGTAACCGGAGTAGTTTTCATTTGTTCAAATTGCATAATACCGCGATTATCAAGTCTTGCTTTTAAATCGTCTGCAAAACTTTCTGGTAAATCACCTGCAACTTTTACCTTAAAACTATAGGTTTTTTTGGCTTCTGATAGATATTGTGTGTACGTCTTCATGTAAGTATTTATTCCTTTTCGCTTAATTTCTTAATTAATTCATTGCGATCAAGCATTACATAGCCCTTTCCATCGAGAACATCATTAGAATCTTCGGGTGAATCTTGGTCCAATTTAAATTTTTTCAACTGTAAATCTACTGCTTTTAGTTTTTTATCTACTTTTGCAGTTTTAGCATCTATAGCATTTTTAAGCATACTACTAGCAACTTCAAATATTCGTCCACTATAACGTACTTCTACGTTCATGCCTAAATCCATTAGATCATCATATGCTTTTTCTGCTTTATCTGCAAGACTATCTAAATCTTTTTCTTCTAAAGCATCTAGTTCGTTTATCTTAGGCAAATCGCCTGTTATTTTAGTTACTTCTTTGTAACTTTCTTCAATGCTTTTAATTTGTTGAGGTGTTACTTCAACAGGAACTGACTCTTCTGCTTGCTTTTGGGCAGTTTTTTTATCTTCCATATTAAACAGTTCTTCTAATTTCTTTGTCATACTATTACTTATCGTCTCTTGTTGCCAGTGTGAAAAATATCTTCTTCATTTACAATACGGAATCTAACACGTTTTTGTTTACACCATGCTCCTGCTGCTTCCCATTTTGCCATATTTTTAATATACTGTTCTTGATTGAATCTGCTTTTTCCAACATGTTCTCTCATAGTTTGGTTTTTAGGTTTTACTTCTATAACTTCCGCTCTCTTCTTTCCACCTTTTTGCAAATATACAACAAAAAAGTCTGGAACATATATTGAATACTTTCCTGTTAATGGATCTCTATATGGTATCTTGATACTTTCACTTGCCCATGTTTCTACACCTGGATGTTCATCCAGCATTCTCATAAAAACAAACTCCCAACTACTTCTAGCAAGGGGTTTTTTTGTACCTACATATTTTGCAGGATTCTTCATTTCGAATCTTCCTTGTGCAAACTTAGGCATTATGGTACCACGTTACGTTGTTTTGATATATCTTGAGATGGGTTTCTATAGCCTAGCGTAGATGTAGGCGGTCGGTTGTTGTTAAGTATTTCAGATACTAAACCACTTATTTCTAATCCTTCTAATTTTTTCAAATCATCTAGTATAGAAAAAATTGGTGTATTTTCAAGTTTTGCTTGTTTTAGAACACTCATTGAAATACTTGATGCTGCTTCTTTTGAAAATCCTCTGCTTTCAAAAAAACCTATAGTCGCATCAACTTCAGTTGCGTTAAATTCTAACGGTGCAGTACCGTATGTGTCAAAAAACAATTTTGTTTTTGCAGCACTGTCAGTAAGTTTTTTTGCTGGTAAATTTGTTGTAGCCATATTATTGTCCGATGTCCTGTCTTCCTGTGCCGGATCCACCTAATTTTTTCGGTGTGCCTTTAGTAGTTGAGTTGCTAGGATCATTTTTATTAAACACTGAGCCTGCAATTCCGCTTATTGTATTTGCAACTGCTTGTGTACCAACTGGGCTAGTAAGTATATTTGTTGCTTCTGATAATAATCCTGCTTTGCTTAATCCTTTAGCACCCTTATAAGTATTTACTGCTTTAATTGCAGTGCTTAAAAAATTTCCTCCAGAACTAAATGCTGTACCATCTCCAACTGCACCAAACACAGATTCTAATCCATCTAGTACTCCACCTGCTCCTAATAAATTTCCTGTGCCGCCGCCTCCGACAGTTAAAGGTCCAGGTGTATTATCATAATGTAATGTAGCAAACCCTTTAGGTTCGCCTTCGCTAACTGTTCCTGCAGAGTAAACAACTGCTTCATACTGTAAAGTCATTGTGCTTTCAGCAGGCTCAGATGTTGCTGCATAATCTCTATTGCCGTGTTGCCAAGTTTTAATTTTAGGATTGACAAGTGTATATCCTATAAATCTTCGTCTGCCCATTGTATACAAAGTTACACTTTTAAATAGTGGACTACTAACATCGTTATCTAATCCATATCTAAACTTATCAAATTCTGTACCTGTTGCTCTATAAGGATCTGTTTTATCACTATACGCTGAACTAGGTAAGTTTCTATCTTTAACATAATAACCATAGTAAATTGCCCATAATGCATTTATAACACCTTGGTTATCATCGTGGAATGTAAAACTTACATCTTCATAATTAATATTTTTGTAAACAATTCTTTTTCGATTATACTGATTAAAAGTTTCTGTGTCAAAATTAAACTTTGGTAAGTCAGCAGTCTTTACTAGTAATCCTGTTTCGTCAGCATGCTTTGCTGTAAAATTAGCAGCCTTGTGTGCAGATGGATCTAATTCAATTTTTAAATAATAATTAAATTTCGTCTTTGGTGCAAGACGCATATTATCATCAATAAACAATCTAGTAGCATGTGTATAGTTCGCTACTCTACCTTTAGGATTTGTAATACCTGTGAATACGTCTGTCAGAAATCTAGTAAACTTATTTGCCATACTAGTATTTAGCCATAAAAAAAGCCCGGGGTTTTAAGCCCGAGCTTTCTAATATCAATACTAAAATTAGTATTAGCCTTGTGCTGTACCAGAACCAGTAGTAGATGCGCCAAGCGTTCTTTCCACTGCTGCACCAATTCCAACGCCAACGCCTTGTTCGCCTGCACCCCATTGTACCATGTTGTCAAAACGTATAGTTAATGCTACACGCATGTCTTCGTTAGTACCGTAGTTTGCATCGCCATAATCAGCGGACGTTAAGAAACAACCATACATATTTGCTGTTTCTAACACGTTAACTCCGGAAGCATTGTTTCCATTGCCACCGTCTAATACTTCAATCTTAGTAGTAAATTTGTAATCAATACCTGATCTAGCAGATGCTTGTTCAACAAAATCGAACTGCTTCTGAACCTGTTGACCAACAAGTTTTTGAACTTCGCCACTAGCGTCATCACGCAAATTAAGCGTGATAGTCTCAAATGTATACTTACCTGCTAAGAATACTTTTGAGTTGTAAACGTCTAGCGTCATTTCTTCAAAACCAACTTTTGGTCTTGTAACGTCAACTACTTGTTTTGTTAATTCAGTTGCAGAACTTACTCCAAATCCTAAAAGTGTCACCCTAAAGCGATACTTTAGTTTAGGCATCAAGAGCACTTGGTTGCCTGCGTCTGTTGGTACTGAAAAGTTATTTAATGATGTAATAGGCATGTCTTATATCTCCCCTGTGTTCTTGACACGCAACGGAATGTATATAAACTCAATAGCCTTGACTGGTTCAATCGCAATATCAACATATAGTTCGTTGCGGTCGACTCTAGCCGGAGTATTGTTTGTTTCATCACATACTACTGCGAAATCGTAAATTGCTCTAAGACCAACTAGTTCAAGAAGTAGACTTTCAACTGCCTGTTTTACTTCATCTCTAGTAATCTTGTCATTTGGTTCAAAGATATACGGACGAGCCAATTTGTTAAGTTGACTACGCATGTATACAACTAAACGTGCTACGTTTATTCTATCTAGTGCAGAAGCGTTTCTTGCTCTAGTTTTTTGTCCGTAGTTTACTAACCCTACACCATTAAAGAATGTAATTGGATTAACTTTTAGATCATACAATGTATCTCTTTGTCCTTCGTTAAGTGCAACTGTTTGGAACTCGCCTGTTGCTGCATCAATAAATCCTACTGCTGTAGCATTTGAAATGCCGCCTCGTCTTGTTCCTGCAGGTGCAAACCATGGAAACGATACTTGATCACTTAGTGCAATAGTTCTCATCATCATGTGTGATGCTGGAACAACTGCGTTTGAACCACCTAAGTCTGTTGTAAATCCATTTGGATAAAACGCACCTAAGTATTCATCGTATGTTACTAAGCCGTCATCGCCATTGTCTGTTACTAAGGAAGCATTTGTTCCCCAGTTAGTCAATGTAGTTGCATCTGCTGCTAATCTAAGTGGTGTATCACCAATAACAAACGCTGTTAAGCCTCTGTCAATGTTTAGATTAACTAGGTTGCTCATTAGCTCAGGATAACCAGGAGCAGCAATTATGTTAAAGTTGCGTCTCTCTTCGTCACGTACCTGGCTGCTTGTATCAACTGCACTCTTCATTCTTTGTACAACAACTTTACGTTGTGCTTTTCTACCGAATGAACCTGATCCGTCTTCGTTGTTACCTGATTCAGTAACCCAACGGTCAGTTGCATATGCACCCATCGCTTCGTCGTTATTGAAACGTTGGTTATCTGCTGTGATATCAATGTAGTTGTTAGCATAACGTTTAACGTTACCGCCACTTCTACGTAGATTCCATAAAAGCATACCTTGTGGGTATAATGCAGGATCTGGAGCATCTGGATCTAAGAAGTCTACTTTTTGTAAATCCTTAATTGTTGCTGCTGTGTTACCAGTAGCACCAGTTGAACCATAACGTGCATCACCAAACAATACACCATCTTCAGATGTTTGATCAGTTTTATCAACTAAAACCCATCTTTCTGAAACTGGTCCTGATTGGTTACCGTCATACTTGTAAATTGTTGGATAGTTTTCAATATCTGCTGTTGAAATCCAAAGGTCGCCTGTAACAGTTGTTCCTGCTACATACGGATTAGAAGCACTTACAGTTGGAACATAACCAACTCTATCGCTTGCTGCTTCAGTGTATGGACTTGTTGCACTTCTGTAACCTACCCAAGTAGTACCATCGTGTATCATCATGTCTACATCTGAAAACTCTGGGTTGTACCAAAGTTGTCCGTCTGCTGGCTCTGCTTCTGGATTGTCTGAACTAGCATAAAAATCACTTGATGAAAGTGGCTGCCAGTTTGAAGCAAGATATCTATTTTCAGCAGTTGAATCATCAGCACCTGGTGCTAATTGACTTGAACCTGCTGTTAATGATGCGTCTGACAAGTTGTAGAAGTTAGCAGTACCTGCTGCTGTATCAATGTTATATGGTGTAAACAATGCACCAAGAGCATCTCTTCCTACATCACGAAGTCTAATTTCACCGCCTGTTTTGTGTGAAATTGTAATTTCGTTATTTGCTGTAACAGCCGCTTCAACATTTGTAAAGCCTGCTGCGTTAATAGCCGCTGCCATTGTGTTAGCATCTGAACTTGAACCTGAACTTGAAAATGTAACATTTATTGCTGCATTTAATGCTTCTTGTCCTTGAATTGATTCTTGGATTTCAAATGTGTAATCATCTGCTATCAATTGTGTTGCAACAACTGCTGATGTAACTGTTGTTACTCCAGTGTTAGCTCTACGCCATGTACGGAACACTGCTGTTGCTGGAGATGAATCATACATGCTATGCTCAAATGCATTAGTTTGTACAAACAAACTGTCTGCTGCTAAATTAATGCCTGCTCCGCTTCTGTCTAATGAATAAATTGCTGAATGTCCGCTTGCATATAATGGAGCATCATATGATACCCAAGTTGCAGTTGCTGAATTCCACTTTGCTGCTCTCCATCTTGAACCGTTGTTTGGTTCTGTAGTTTTGATCCAAACTGATCCTGTTGGTCTAGCGCCTGCATCTGTTCCAGGAGTACCTTTCCACTGTGGCACAAGTGTGTGTGGCGCCTGGTAAAGTTCTGGACCTTTGTATGTTACTGGTGAAATTTCTAATTCAGTTAAGTCAGCATTGTTTGCTCCAATAACAACTGTGTTTGCATTTGTATTAGAAGTTCCATCAGTGTAAATGTAAATTCTATCACTTACATTCTTTGCTGTAGTACCTGCAATACTTAGACCGTTAATTGTTGCTACAATATCATCTACTGAATCACTGCCGCCTATTGCAACTGTTGTACTATTAATAGTAAAGTTACCTGCTGCTGCTGTAATTTTAGATCCTGTTAATTGTGCTGTAATTACTGTTGGAATACTTGCTCTCCACTCCTGAGAACCTACTAGTACCCAATTACCTGCTGCAACACCTGCTTGTGTGTTACCTGGTGATTTGTAATACATTCTTGCTGGGTCTTTAGAAAAACTAAATGACCCTGTTGCTGCTGTTCCTACAGTTTCAAATACAACTGCATAGTCACCAATTGATCCTACTGATCCTAGTGGAGCGTTATTTGAAATCTTCGCTGCATCTGCATCAGTTAAAACAATAGGAGTCTTAGCAGCAAATTTTTGTCCGCCTGTAGTGCTTAATGCTGCACTATTCCATTGTTGGATACCCCATGCTGTAGATCCAGTGTTAATCCACCAAGTTCCATCAGGTGGGTTCGCTCCCGGAGCCTCTGCTGTTCCTGTTAGTTGCCCTAAATCAACATTTGCTCTCGTTACGAACGCTGCGTTAGATACACCTAGTAAACTGTATGCTGCCAATAGGCCATATTCATTAAGTTCGCTACCATGAATAGGTGTATTGCTCGCTGTCTTTTCGAAGTTAGGAACTCCAAAAAGATCTACTAATTCTTTTTGACTTGTCACTTTAAATGCATTCCCTGCATTCGCCGCCGAAGTTGCTGAAGCAACGCCAGTGCCTGCGGCATTAGTTTTGTCTTGGGCCGTTGCTACTATAATAAGTGGAGTTGTTCCGGGTTCAGCCGGAGTATAAAAACTCTCATCTATTACACTAACTTCTACGCCGGGTGATGTAAGTGCCATTTACTTTTCTCCTGGTAATAATTCAATTCATTACGTAATGTATTGTTATATTGTATTTAGCGGAATGATTAAAAAATGGTGCGTTAAGGCGCTTTAGACAAAGGGATAGAAAAGGTGTAAATACATGTATGAGACCTTTATGCAAGTGCGGTTTAAGACCCAAAGCAGTAAACTATAAGAAATACGGTAAAACGTATTATAGAAGTCTATGTGAAGCATGTTCTAAACATGGATTATATCATGGTATACCTAGATGGTATAGAGCAGGTTACAGAATCAAGAAACAGTGTGATAAATGCGGCCACAAATCGCCGCACAAAGAAGTATTTAGAGTATATCATGTTGATGAGAATCTAGATAACTGTAAACACAGCAATTTAAAAAGTGTATGTGCTAATTGCCGTACTGTACTATCTAAAGAAGGTGTTAAATGGAAACAGGGCGATTTAGTTGCTGATTATTGATTTTATATCTGTATACAAGTCATCAATACTATTATCATTAGCAATTATATGATCAAACTTTGTTCCTACCCATGCCCATTCAGACGAGTGTATTTTACGAATCTTCATTTCATTTATATTTAAGTTTGAACCGTTGACTGCTTTTACAGCATGCTCATACCATTCAGGTAAATCACCGCGTGTTACCCAAAGTATTTCACCACCTAAATTCTTAATTGCTTTGATTTCGTTAGGAAAACGTACATCACTAATAACAATATTATCTTTGCTTTGACGTAATTTGTTTTCAATACTAGCAATCCATATATCATCATGAAAAGTTTTACGACATACTTCAGTACCCCAATATTGTAATACCCAACGAGGAGTAAGTGTAGGCATATCTAATCTTTCAGCCCACCATTTATCTACCTGCTCACGCCATTCTCGAGACTCTTTTGTTCTTCCTTCAAGCATGATTCTATCCCAGCCAAATACTGCTGCTACTGAATCTTTTAGTGAATCTGCGAAACTTTCTCTACGGTACTCATGGAAATTAACCAGATAGTCTGCTACTGTATCTTTACCACAACCGATAAACCCGCAAACGCCTATAATCATATAACTCTCTCCTTTAAAGTTATATTATAGCATCTATTGCGTGTATGTCAAGTGTTTAATAAAAAGGTTTTGGTTGTCCTGGCTTACCTGTGTTAAGTTTTCTTGCCAAAACACTTGCTGTGTTAATTGATTTACTTCTCTTCTGTCTACGTGCTTGTGTTGGTGAAGTTCTAGCACGAGTAGTTTTCATTTTTTGTGCTCTAGCAACATTGTACTGTTGTACACATTTAGAAGGATGACTAACTTGTCTGCCTTTTCTTGGACCTACTGAGCATCTAAAACGCAGTTTAGTTTTGCCGCCTTTAGCAGTAGGAGCAGCTCTACCCCACACCATTTTAGCAACCTCATTAAAGATTTCCTGATGCTCTTCTTCTGTTACTAATTCGTGTATTTTCATTAACCTATAATCCAACTGTAGCCGTGTCCGCCTGCAACTTGTGTTCCAAGTTCCATGGTCAGTCTTTCAATATCATTAAAGCCTTCTGCTTTAATACTTGCACCGTTAAGTGCTGTACCACCTTGTGGACCTGCAATACTTGCAAATTTTTCTCTTGCTTGTCCTACTATTACTTTACAGTTTGCAAGAGTATAATCTTTAACCCATTGTCCTGAATAAACATCTTCGAGTATTACATGATCAGGCTTATCATTGTATGCCCATAATAAAACTTCTTCAGTTCCTCTTGGACGTTGCATAATAATTAGTTTTTTGCTCTGTGGATTCCAAGTAAAGTTGATAAATGATCCAAACATTTTTCCAACTAGTTCTTGATATTGAGCAAATAATTCGTATGTTGCTAGTCCGCCCATATTGGTTGAACTTAACAAATATGTATTTGTGTATGCTAAGTTGAACGGTTCAAATACTGTACCACCTGTTCCACTACCTGTACGTGATCCTACACTTCTACGATAAATTTGCCTAACTTGTTGTATTTCTTTAGGCAATATATATTCGTTTTGATTCTCTTCTAAACTTAAAGTTATGTAACTTTCTTCCACAGAATTATCGCTACGCTGTCTAAAAACGCCTAGTGATCTCTGTAATGCTGTTTCATAATGGCCAGGATCAAGCTCGACATCAATCATACCATCGCCTAGCATTAGTCTTACATAATCAAATACTTCTTGTTTTGCTTTATCTATTTGGCTCATGTAAGTATTTATGCCTTGTGACGGATTAGGTAAATACATATACTATGCCAAGACTGAGTTTATACCGTCCCGAGAAGGGAAACGATTACAAGTTTATTGATAAAACTGCCTGGGAAATGTTTCAGGTAGGTGGTACCGATGTGCTTATGCACAAGTATTTAGGTACCGAAGCATCAAGCAAAGAAGCAACTCCAAGCGAGCCTAAATACGATACTCTAAGTCCTACTAATATACAGGATATGCTATTCCTTGAAAATAGAGATAGAAAATATGATTCTGATGTTTTTGTTATGCGTGGAGTATACAATGTACAAGACATTGATTTTAATCTAAGCCAATTTGGTTTGTTCTTACAGAACGATACGGTTTTTATTACATTCCATATTTCAGATACTGTTGAGAAACTTGGTAGAAAAATTATTCCTGGTGATGTAATAGAATTACCTCACTTAAAAGATGAGTATGCTCTTAATGATTTAAATTATGCACTGAAAAGATTTTATGTTGTAGAAGATGTAAACAGAGCGGCAGAAGGATTTTCTGTAACATGGTATCCTCATTTATACAGAGCAAAGTGTAAACCACTAGTAGACTCACAAGAGTTCAAAGGTATACTGGATCAAATTGCAGATTCAGAAAACTTCAAAGGAACCTGGAATCCAGATTCAACATATTATCCTGGAGATACAGTAACAGCACCTAATGGTCAACAGTATACAGTAACACAAGAAGTTACAGGTACTGCTCCACCTGATACAACATATTATAAACTTGCAGATACACTCAAAGATATTATGTCTACGTATGAGAAAGAAATGCAAATTACCAAGGCTGTTGAAGATCAGGCAAATGCAGATACTCCGCAAAGCGGTTATGACACTACAAAATTATACACACTACAGCAAGACGAAACTGGTAAAACAGAACTTGTTACTGCTGATGGTACAATAGATGATGCAGACATTGATACTGTAACTGCTGATACTGTATTCCAATCAGCAGAAGCAAACGGATACAAAGGTTACTTAATAGGAGATGGTATTCCACCTAACGGAGCACCATTTACTCAAGGTATTGCATTTCCGATGGGACCTGCAGAAGGACAATTCCATCTTAGAACGGATTATAAACCAACCAGACTGTTTAGATTTGCTAAAGGTAGATGGAGCAAAGTTGAGGATGATGTGAGAACAAATATTACAAACTTAGGACCAAGTGATACAGCAGCAGGTAAAGATTTTGCTGGTGACGAAAAACGAGAAACACAAAAAACTTCATTTATTAATAATACAAACCAACAAGTTATTGATGGTCAAACAGTAAAAGAAAGACAAAGTCTTTCTAAAGCACTAAAACCAAAGGCGGATGAATAATGCGTATAGATGAAATATTAGGGTTTGCATCAAAAACTCCAAAGAGAACTACAATTAAGAAAAAAGTACGCAGAGATGATGACGAGCCTCTTGCAATTAAGTTACAGCAACGAAGAGCTGCTGCTGCAAAAGGTGATAAAAATGCATACACACATAATTTTAAGAAGGCAAGTAACTAATGGATTTTTTCTACGACGGACAGATTAGAAGATATGTAACACAGTTTATGCGTATCTTTATCGGCTTTAAATATGAAGCAGGTAACGGCGATCAGCAATCTGTTCCTGTAATGTACGGCGATTTGACACGCCAGGTAGCAAACATTATTAGAGAAAACTCTGAAAACAAATTGCCAACAGTACCTAGAATGGCAGCATATATTACTGGAATGGACATTGATACAAGTAGATTAACTGATCCTACATTTGTAAGTAAAGTAAACATACGTGAAAGAAACTATAATGTAGACGAATCAGGAAATAGAGAATATACAGGCGCTCCAGGAAAGAATGTAACCGTAGAAAGATTGATGCCAACACCATATATGATGACATGTAAACTAGATATATGGACAAGTAATACAGATCAAAAATTACAATTGCTAGAACAAATAATGGTCTTGTTTAATCCTGCATTTGAAATACAAACTAACGACAACTACATTGACTGGACTAGTTTAAGTGTAGTAAGAATGACTGGAATGAATTTTAGTTCTAGAAGTATACCTGCTGGAACTGAGTCAGAAATTGACATTTGCTCAATAGATTTTGAAATACCAATGTATGTTTCTCCTCCTGCCAAAGTAAAAAAACTAGGTGTTGTAAGAAGCATAATAGCAAACATATTTACAGAAGAAGGTGATATACAAAACTTATCAAGTCTAGTTTACAATCAGAAAGTTTCAAATGATGTATATGTAAATCCAAGATACCCTGTATTGTTATTCAAAGCAAATAATGGTAATCCTAATGATTATGACTTATCTATATTAGATCAGAATGCTGCAATACAAAGTTTAGGACTAGATAAAAAAGAATTTACAGATGATAAAAAACTTGACTGGAATGCTGTATTAGCAGCACTAGGAAGTTTTACAGAAGGTACTAGTACAATACATTTCCGTCAACCTAATGGTGAAGACATCACAGGAACATTTGCAATCAATCCTGTTGATAACTATATTCTCTTAGTAACAATTGATAAAGATTCTCCAGGATGGACAGAAAATACTTTACTTGTAAGTCCTCAATATCCTGACGGCAAGGGAACGTTTGATGCAATTGTAGATCCAACTACCTATAATCCTATTGCTAGATTAGGTACTATTCCAACAGGACATAGATTACTAATCTTAGAAGATGTAGCAGATAATGCTGATGGCTGGAAAAACAACGACAGCACTAATACATCTATCAAAGCAAACAGTGTTGCTGAATGGAATGGAGCAAGTTGGGCAGTGGTATTTGATCCGGCTACTGTCGAAAATTTTACATATCTCAGTAATATTACTACAGGAATACAGTATAAGTGGGATGGTATACAGTGGATTAAATCTTTCGAAGGCGAGTATGCACCAGGTTATTGGAGACTAGATCCTGAAGGTGCATAAGTAGTTTTATGCAAAAGAGAGTAGGACTATTATATCTATCTAGAGATTCGCACAGAATACTTCTTATTTTAGAAAACGAAAAATGGACCGTACCAACATTTTCACTTGAAAATAGTGTAATACAAGATAGTGAAGATTTACAACAAAAATTTTCTAGAGGTAAAATAATACCTATAGAATTGTATCTTTCAAAAGACAAAGGTTTTGAGTACGGAACGTATATTTGTCTTGTAAAAGAAGAATTTATTACTGAAGAAATACCAACATTTTGTTGGGCTGATTTAGGTTACCTGCCCAAGAATGTACACACTGGACTACGAAGTACATTAAATAATAGTCTTATACGTACAAAAATAGAAACTGTACTGGAGTTAGAAGATGCTGTCAATATATGAGTCTGAATCATTTCAAAATGATTATAACAATTACAAAAATAAAATTGAAAAAATTACAGATGAAAGTCTTAAAAATCAATTACAAAATTTTCTTAATAAGTTAGTTGCACATGTAAAAGCATTTGACAAAGAGCATTCTGAAATGATATATTCTAAAAGTATCAGATTAGGAAACGATCACAAAGACGGAATTGCTGAAGTAAGAAAAGTTATTGAGAGAAAACTTCGTGATTGGGATCAAATACAAAAAACTTAGATTGAACCAAAGTTCTTAACAATTATTGCTCCTACCATTGCACCATGTAATGAACACTGATATCTATAAGTACCACTAATAGCAGATGGTATTTTCCAATATAACGTACCGCTTTCCTTACCTTGTGCAGCAGAACCAACACTACATGTTCCGTTAGTTGCTACATGAATCAATCCAGTACTGTAGTTAACACCTGACGAATTTTGAATAAGGAACGGATGACTAGAATCCATAGCACTAAGATTAAATGCAATAGTAGTTCCGTTAATTCCATATATTGTAGGATTGTCAGTAGATCCGTATTGATCAAATCTATATGAAGATGTACCATTTGCAGTTACATCTAATCTAGTAATTGCTGGAAGATATAATTTATCTATTGTAAGTTGAGCAGTAATTGCATCTGACAATCCGCTAAACGCAGTAATAATTGTTCCCGGTCCAGTAAATGTTACAATGTCCGATGCAGCGTTAGTTGTAATAGTAATGCCGCTGGCGCCTGCAAAGGTTACTGTATCAGTTGTTGTGTCAGCCTCTACATCACTTTGCCCTGTAACAGAAATTGTACTAAATGCATTTTGATTTGCATCGCCACCACCTGCTGACGCAGAAGGCACCCAATTAGATCCGTTCCATTGTAAAACATCGTCTGATGATGCTCCTGATGTATCTACATCACTAAGTGCATTTATGCTTGAACTACCAGTTAGATATGTTCCTAAATCACTTATTTGACTTTCAGTAATACTTAATGCTGCTTGGTGCTGTGTTACACTTGACTCAGTAATATTTGTATTTGGTACATTTGCCCACGTAACTGCTGCTGTTAAGTCATTTGTTTCTGCAGATAGTGCACCAATACCTGCGGCAGTGGGAGGTGTAAATTTAAATTCTCCAGTACTATTGTTGTAACTAATTGCACCGTTACCACTAGCACTGTTCTCAACACCTACACTTAAAGCCGATAACGCTAAAATTGTAGGTTTGTTATTTAAATTATTGTAATTAAGATAGTATGATCCGTCTTGACCGTCAAGAGTATCTGCATCAGTACCACCGCCACCAGTAGTAGCATCAGTTCCTGGTGCCCACTTTGCTCCGTCCCATTTTAATACACTACCTGTACTTGGTGGTGATGTTGTTGTATCAACATCTGATAAAAAGTCTACACTAAATGTACTCATATTAACTGTTACAATATCTGAGTCTGTAGCAATAGCAGTTGCTATGTTAGTACCGCCTACTATATTAAGTGTATCATTTATACTTGCCGCTGCTGTTGAACCTTCATCAGCAGTTATAGTGCCAAATGCATTTCCGCCGCCGGCTGTACCATTAATCGTAATTGTATCGCCGCTAATTTCAGTAGTAATATTAGAACCACCAGTTACTGTTAAACTATCTGTAGGAATGTTAGCAATAGTAAATCCTGTATCAGCATTAAATCTTGTAAACACATTCGGGGCTGCTGCCGGAGAAGAAGTTACATTCCAAGTAGTACCATCATACTGCCAGGTAGTACTACCTTCTGTAAATGTTTCATTAAGTGCCGGTGTACCCGGAAAATTTATTGCCATGTTCCTGCCCTCTATTCCTTTGTTATAGCAAATGCATTTGCACTTGCATATCTACTATATATTATTTTTAAATCTTGTCCAAATGTACTTGTACTTATCTGATTATAGTCGGCATTTTGGCCTGTACTATACACAACACTTTTTGCATCTGCTAAAATTTTTGATTTTAATTGTGCCGGAGTAAGTGTTGAATCTGATTCTAGATGTAAACATAATAGTCCTGCAACTTGTGGTGCTGCCATAGATGTTCCGCTTATGCTCATTTGGTAAAAACTGCCATTGTCAAAATATGCTATCGGCGCAAACTTAGTGTTATTATATGGAGTACTACAAGCACTCATGATATCTGAACCTGGTGCCCATATATTACATCCTGGTCCTCTACTTGAAAAAATACTTGTTCTATCTTTTTCAGCACCGCTATCGTCTTGTGTAGTGCTATCTAAACTAGCAACCATGTATGCATTTGAGCTATACGGTGAACTGCCTCTATGATAAGTTGTTGTACTTCCCTGCCATAATACATCATTATCATAATCAGTACCGCCAGATGCTTCTATTTTGTTATAGTTATTACCTGCTGCAATTACTACATGTATTCCTGCTGATACCATATCTTCTATTTCAGCATCGACTGATGCTACTCTGACACTCAGTTTACATGCTGACGAAGCGCCTAAGGTTGTTCTATTTTCATTTACTCCAGTTGCTGCTTCTAACGCTGCTCGAGTACTATATTCAACACCATATGTCCAGGCTGTTCCCCTGTATGTTCCGCTTGTTGGATCTCCTGTCCTTGTAGTTCCGTATCCCCAACTCATGTTAACAACCGTGGGCCTATTGTTTGATTTATTATTGTGCCAAAGTCTAATTGTATCAAATGCGTTAGTGATACTAATGCCATCATTTGGATCTAATGTACCTTCTAGTCCACCTAATTTTTGAGCATATATTCTTGCATTTTTTGCCCAGCCAAATGTTTTACCTACGGAAATACCTGCACAATGAGTGCCGTGGCCGTCATAGTCTGTGTAAAAGTTTGAGTCTTGTGTTTCACCTACAATACCACTGTCAGCAAACCAATCAATTTCTTGCACTCGTGATGCAGACGGTTGTGCTACATAGCCAGATACTCCAGCATCATTATCTTGAAATATACGTTTTAGTATATTAAAATCTGGTTTACTAAGTACTGGTGCAAAGTATTTGTTAAACATGGCATAACCTAGTGGATTATTTGCTAACATACCTGCAGGTGTTTTTAAAGTATCATCCCATTCAGGACTAAGACTTTCTCCGTCCCAAAACTCACTCATATCCCACATTGACCAATTTACTAAGTAAGTATATTCTTTATATGCTACTACGGCTGCATCAGAATCTGTTGCCCAATCAGTAGCATAACCACTTGGATCATATAACCCTGCGTCAATTGCTTCTTTCATAGCAAGATGTAATTCTGTAGTCGTCCAAGAAAAACTTGGGTTACCATTTAATATCATCAGCAATGTTTCCATTGGAACTTGTGTTGCACTTCCTTCTACAGCCCCCGGAATACCAAAGTTGTGTATTGTATGGAACAAGTGTTCCATAATTTCTTCAATGTCTCTATCACTCTCACTAGGATCAGGACCGCTTGTGTTTTTATACCAAACCATATCATTAACTGCATGACTGTCTAAAAAATCTGTATATCCAGAGTACTGTGCCGCGCCAGCATCTGTCAACCAATTTGGTGTATATGATGCTCCGCCACCATAACCAATTCGTTGTGCTGTTGGAGTTCCTGCATGTGTTGTTCCTGCATCACCTTTAAGTGTTGCAATTAAATTTTTCTGTTGTGTAATATCAATGCTATCTCCGTTAGGATCAATTAATAACTTTACAGCCTGCGCTGTTTTCTTTACCCATTCATCTGGTACAGTTGTTTGTCCGCCGACCGCTCCTGCTGCTACAAGTTTTACACCCCTTACAGTTAAACTTCTGTCAAAAACTGCTCCATTGGTTGCATCACTTCCTAATGCACCACTAGCATATTCAGTTGTGTTAGGCATGTAAAACTCAGGATGGTCTGCTTGTATTCCGCTATCTTGTACAATAAAGTCTACACCTGTTCCGTCTAAAGCGTAAAGATGATCTCCTGATAATGTAGTTGCATCAGCAAACGTATTTGTTGCTTCATCGCATCTACGCAATCCCCAGTTTACCCAAGTTGCGTTATTTCCAGACTGTCTTTGAAAAGTTGCTGTTTGACTTGCATGAAGTCCTATACTAATATCATCTCTTTGATCTGGTGGAATCTCTACAGCAACAACTCTTTCGTCTTGTTCTAAAGTTTCTGCTTCTTCGTCTGTGAGCATCCAATGTGTCATACGCTTTGATCCAATTCTTGGATTGGCTACTGTAACAGCTCTATTAGGTATCTGTCCTGAACCTGTATCTGCGGCTACTTCAGCATCAAATGCTTCAAGATCAACATCGGCTTTTACAATTACTACGTATTCTTTTTCACTCATTATACTAAGCTCGCCCAGCCACCGTTTTCGTATACCTGTGCTTTGTTCAACGTAGTGTCATATATCATATCACCGTTTGCAGATGTTAATGCATTCTTTTCTGTTGTAGTAAAACTTGGTAATCTAAATGGAGCACCGGTAACTCTTACACCGTCTGTGGTTGTAAGTGTTATTGTACTTGCACTTGTTAAGTTAGTAACACCAAGTCCAGCAGTTAATGATGCACTTATGTTAGGAACAGTTAATGTATTAGTAGTACTGTTGTACGTAAAATCACTGTCGCCGGTAAATGCACCTGCATTATTAAATTGTACTTCAGTTGTACTGCCGCCTGGTGCACCTGTGTTTGCCGCCCAGGCATAATCTGAACCGTTCCAACTTAGTACATAACCACTTGTAGGGTTTGATTGATTTAGATGTGCATCAACATCTGTGTTTGCATATCCATCTGTGATACCATACCCTGCGAGTGTAGTTGGTTTAGTTGTTAATGAAGCAAACGCTCCATCAAACGCATCTGTGATACCATACCCTGCTATTGTAGTTGGTTTACTAGTAATTGCAGAGAAAGCAGGAATAGCATCTGTTATTCCATATCCTGCTATTGTAGTAGGCTTACCTGTTAAATCAGCAAAGGCTGTCGATGCCGACACATCGCCAAACGAGAAGTTACCAGCACCGTCTGTTTTCAGTGCCTGTCCGTTTGTTCCGTCTGCAATACCTAATCCTAATAGTGTTCCTGGAGCAGGAGCAGCAGGTTGTACCCATTGACTGCTATCAGTATCTTGTACATACACATATAGTTTTGCACTTGTGCTATTATACCAAATATCTCCTTGTGTAGGACTGCTAGGAGCAGTATCAGACACTGCAAGACTTGCGCCTCCGCCGCCGGCACCTGGCTCGGCTACAGTTACACTATTCCCCATACCACTATGATTTTTACACCATATATAAAGTGTTGATGGAGTGTTACTTGTAATTGTTATCTGTACAGAACGTGTAGTTGCAGTGGCAAACTTTGCCCAATATTGTGTTTTGTTTACAGTAACTCCATCTATTATATAAAGAACGTTATTAAGATATGCAGTACCGCTACCTAATTCGCCGTTAGCATCATCTGAACTAAAGTTTAAAGGATGTTGGTTTAATGTTGTTCCGTTACTGTTAGGAAAATATAAATTTGTTAAATCTGTTTGATCAAATACATATGTATAACCAACAACTAGTGTTAGTTCAGGATTTTCAACTCCGTTATAATAATATACATTTGCTGTATCTCCAGCATTTCTTGCAACTGTTGTACTAAAAGTAACTGTTGCAACACCTGAAGATGTAATTTGTTTTGCTACGTTTGTAGGTGTTAGAATATGTGTTCCGCCAATGTTGGAACCATCGAATATTCTAAGTGATTGATTATCCTTATCGAAGAAAATTTCACCTCGAGAGCCTGATTTTCTATCAAGATAATCTTCATCTCTAGGTACTATTCTTACGCCAGGAAAAATTGGAATTAGTGACATATTTTATATTCTCTCCGTTACCATAATATTTATCCATATGCGTCATTATTATTTTTTGTGGGTTACAGTAACTAGATAAATAATAAACTACACATATAATGGATAAAATGCATACACGTTTAGAAGGAAAAATTAAAAAAGGTTGGGGCTATGAATTAATATGGGCCACTAATGAAAAGTACTGTGGAAAAATTATGGTATTTGAAAAAGTAGGTGCTAAATTTAGCATGCATTTTCATAAAGAAAAAGAAGAAACATGGTTTGTAAATTCGGGTAAATTTTTGCTTAAATGGATTGATACTAAAGATGCAACGGTACACACAAAAGAATTAGTAGAAGGCGACAAATGGCATAATCCTCCTTTACAGCCACATCAACTAGAGGCACTTGAAGAAATGAGTGAGATATTTGAAGTAAGCACAGCCGACAGTGTCGAAGACAACTACAGAGTTTTTCCAGGTAGCAGTCAGCAGTCAGACAAAAAAATTATTGTAAATGGTAGTTTTGATATTATTCATAAAGGGCATATTGAATTATTAAACTATGCAAAATCATTAGGGGATCATTTGTTAGTTGCTATAGATAGTGATAATAGAATTAAACAATTAAAAGGTTCAGACAGACCTATTAATTCTTTAGATGAAAGACTAAACTTACTATCTAATCTAAAAGCAGTTGATGATATTTCTTATTTTGATTCAGAACAAGAACTAGTAGATATTATAAAAAAGTATAATCCTGATATAATGGTAAAAGGCAGTGATTATAAAAATCAAAGAATTGTTGGCAAGGAATATTGCAAAGCAATCGAATTCTATGAGATAAATGATGGTTATTCAACAACAAAAAAATTACAAGATATTATTAATCGGGGATAGTTGTACTGACGAGTACCATTATGGTAGTACCGATCGTATAAGTCCCGAAGCACCCGTTCCTGTATTTCAATATAAAAATACAAAAACAAATCCTGGCATGGCTGCTAATGTTAATGAAAACTTATTAGCATTTGGGTGCGATGTAGAGTTTGTTACCAACAAAGAACAAATAACTAAATCAAGATATATTGATTACAGATCAGGACAGCATTTAATAAGAGTTGACAAAGAAGACAAAGTCAAATCTTGCAACGTTGAATTTCATAATTTAGACTATGATGCTATAATAATAAGTGACTATAACAAAGGATTTGTAACTGAAGATTTAATTATAAGTCTACGTAGTAAATTTAAAGGACCTGTATTTGTTGATACTAAAAAACTTTATCTTGATAAATTTGAAGGCTGCATACTTAAAATAAACGATCTTGAATATAATCGTGCAAAAACCTTTTGTAGCGATTTAATAGTAACAAAAGGTAAACAAGGTGCTACATACAAAGGTAATACTTATAATGCACCTGTAGTTGAAGTTCACGATGTATGCGGTGCCGGTGATACATTTTTATCTGTGCTTGCATATTCATATTTAAACTGCAACAACATTGAACAGTCAATTATGCACGCTAACAATGCCGCTGCACTATCTGTACAGCATAGCGGAGTATACGTGCTTACAGAAGAGGATTTAAAACAAATATGATAATATTAGTTACAGGAGATACTGGGTTTATTGGAAGACATCTAATTGATAAACTAAAAACAGAACACGAAGTTCATGGCTATGATTATAATGAAAATCATAAACCTTGTATTGACGGATATGATTGGGTAATACATCTAGGAGCAATATCAGATACTACAGAAAGAGATGTTGACAAGATTATGTTACAAAACTATGAATTTTCTAAATGGATATTCAAAGAATGTAATTCTAAAGGTGTAAATTTTCAATATGCATCTAGTGCAAGTGTATATGGACCATATGAAAAGTTTGGAGAAGATGATCCTAAACAACCTCAGAGCCCTTATGCTTGGAGCAAGTATCTATTTGATAGATGGATATTGCAGCAAAAACATAACGTATGTGTACAGGGTATGAGATATTTTAATGTATACGGACCTAGAGAAGAACACAAGGGCACACAGGCAAGTCCTGTAACAAAGTTTACAAAACAAGCAAAGGAAGAAGGTGTTATTACTTTGTTTGAAAACAGTGACAAGTACCTAAGAGATTTTATCTTTGTAGGCGATGTGTGTGACATACATGAGCAAATGATGCTGCATGTTAAAAAGTCTGGCTTGTACAATATTGGTACAGGCTCTGCAACTAGTTTCCAAACAGTTGCAGAAATAATTGCAAAAAAATATAATGCAGATATAAAGTATATTCCAATGCCAGAGGAATTACAAGGGCAATATCAAGAATATACCTGTGCAGATATAACTAAGTTACTAAATATTTTTGATATACAGTTTAAAACTGTAAAAGAATATATTGAAGGTGTCTAAACAAAAGATGCTTTTATACCTGCAGACGATGTAATTTCTTTACATGCTGCATTTTCTATTTCAGGATCTGGTAAAGAACTAGCAAATGCCCACAAGTTATCAAACACCATAACTTTTCTTGCAAGGTTTTTGTAGGTAAATTTCTTTAACTTTTTTTCTGTTTCTTCTCCATACCCGGTACGAACTAATATAGGTGTTGCTCCTATTTTTTCTGCTGCTTTTAAATCTGTTAATTTATCTCCAACATAAAATCCGCCTTTAAATTTTAAGTTGCATTCAGATTCTGCTTTTTTAAACATACCAATATTTGGTTTAGCAAACATATCGTTCTTCTGGCTTGTATGACTATAGTAAATTCCATCTATGCTATCACAACCTGCTTCTCCTAGTAAATTAAGCATGTAATCATGTACAACAGCAACTTCTTCAGTAGTCATTATACCTTTACTAACTCCGGCTTGATTAGTTAGTACAACAATATTGTAACCTTTTTTTCTAAGAAGTGTTACCGCTTCTATACTATTTTCTATAGGTTTAAATTGCATAGGATGAGTAACATAAGTTCCAAGATCTTCGTTTATTGTTCCGTCTCTATCTAATCCTATAGTAATATTATTCATCTATTGATATATCCATGTTCCATGAAATAATTGTTTTTGTTTCTTCTGTATTATTAACAGGAGCTCTATGTATAACCCAACTAGGAAATGTAACTATATCTCCTTCGTGTACGTCAAATGTATGTGTATCTTTAGTTAACGGATTAATCCATTCTGTTTGTGCATCTTCTGGCAAGTTTACGTAATAAACATTTGTAAAGTTGTTACTGTGTGTATGCCATGCGTGCTTGCCGCCTTTTGCATATTGTTGAAACCAAATTTCAGTAATGCCAAATGTTTTATATCCCATTTCTTCACACCACTTATTAATGTGCGTAGAAAGAGAAGGATTTATTAGTTTCAACCACTCTCTATCTCCATCATATCTTGCAGTATTCCAATCACATTTAACAATATCACTGTCGGGTGCAGTCATATGTTCTGCATTTTCTTGTGCATGAATAGCATCTAGTACTTGCTGTTTTAGTTGATTGTGTTCCTTAAATGGTCTTACAGTAATAGGAAACGGAATAATATCATCCATTAGTATAAGTTACCTTTTCTTTTAACAATTATATTTGATGAAAACACAACTCTAGGTTCAGATGTTTGATTAAAATGTACATAGTGTTCTAAACAAGAAGGAAACATTAGTAATAATCCTTCTTTCATTTCAGGGTAGAAAGCATTAGGATAATCATTCATAGGATCTAATTCTAAATACTTTAAATGGTTTGATAAGTTAGGTGTCCTAAAAACAAATTGTCCTGCTTCTGGACTAGGCTGTTTTAAAATTACAACACAAGAAAACGCTGGCACGTTAGTTGTAATATGATCATGTAATTGTTGATGATCGTGTTGCTCATGTACGTTATACCAAGTCTCTATGTCTACACTATAAGGAAATTTAAACAAATATGAATCAATATAATCTTGTATATAAGGTGATGGTAGTAATGTATCATTCCATTTTTTAAAAAAATCTGAATCGTCCCAACGTTGAGATAGATTCTTAGAAATTTTACTAGCATTATTAGAACTTCCTGTATTACTTCCATCTAAAATTAACGGTAGGTAATAATCCTGTAAACTTTTAAGATCCTGTGGTTCTAATTCTTTTATACCAACTGGATATCCTTCAAGTGAAAGTTTTAACATGTTTCTAATATTTCCTTTGTCATTATACTAGTTTTAAATCCAGATGTTAAGTCAATACTTTCGCCTGTATTAAAAAAATTAATTATTTTACTTGCTAAAATTTTATGATTAACTTCAGAAAAATGATTAAATCTATTGTCACCGGTTTTTTCATGGTATGCTATAGAAGTTTTTTCATTGTCAAATTCTGATCCGGATGCTTCACACAAATTCCCTTCTATACCTTGAATATTGTGAAAGCCTGGTAAAATTAAGCACTTAATATTTTGTTCTCCATATAATTTTGTTCTAAGAGTTAATGCATCAAGTAGTGTATGATAATGCAAAATGAGGCGCCTTTCTGAATATAAATGTCGTTTATACATTTCTAATGCAGCATACTCTTGTTCAGTAATATCTACACCTGGAGTCATTTGTGTTGCCATATGAACAGCCATATATGGTTTATTTTCAAAGAACCATTCTCTATATAAATTAGTTAATTGTATTATAACACAGTCTCCTGATTTGAACAACAATTCTTTTTCACGTAATTGCTGATAAATGTAATCATTAGAGCAGCCTAAAATAGCATAGTTAGTATGAGGATCGTTACTTATAGCATCACTTACTATAGTTGTCCAACTTTTTTCTAAAGGTAGATATGTTACTTCAGTCTTATCTGGACCAAATACTTCGTCCATATGGTTCTGGGGGATTGAAAAACTATCTCCAAAAATATGCAACATTATACTGCGCCTGTTTCTAACAAGATATTAAAAGACATACTAATTCTATCTCCGTTAGTTTTGTTTTCATTAACACTGTGGTCTAAAAATCCTGGAAACAAAATTAGTCTACCTTGCTCAGGCGAAAAAGAATTTTCATGTGCAATAGAACTTCCAATAGGATTGCATTTTAACGCTTTCAGTGTATTTCTAAAAACAATATCTCCGTCATCTCCACTAGTTTTAAACCAATATACTCCACTAATATGGGCATTACCATGATCATGAATATGCGAGGAAAGTCCAGGCTTGTTTAAAGTTAACCATGAAGAAGTCATCGCTGCTTTGTAGGCAGGTTGGACATTCATTGCTGCCATATAATTTACACAGTGGTGCATAATAGTTTCACCAGTTGTTTTCATATTTTCTAATTGCAATAAATGCTCAAAAAAGTCGCCTTGGTTAGATAGATATTGTGAAGATGAACCCCAATTTGGATTTTGTCCCCAACTTCCTTCGTTATATAGTTTATCAACTATAGGCTGTAATTCGTTTTGCACATCTGTATATGCTTGGTTTTCTAATTTATAGGTATATAGAGGTGTTGGAAATAATTGAAAAATTTGTCCTTCGACATCCATAGTTACTGCCTTTCATTATGATCTATATTTACTAGCATTTTCGTTGCAGGAAAATAGATATAATTTATTCCTGAATTATAAAGAGTACGCATAGCATCGTCAATAGTTTCAACTAGTGGCTCGCCGCCTAAATTAAAACTAGTATTAAACAATGCAGGTACTCCTGTTTGGTTTTTAAATTCTTTAATCAAATTGTACCAATGTTTGTTTTGTTCTTTAGTAACTGTTTGTATTCTACATGTATCGTCTACGTGTATAACTGCTGGTATTTTTTCTTTTACGCCAGGCTGACAATTGACAGCATACATCATACTAGGTGAATCTTCCATCCCACGTAAATCAAACCAATCATGTACATCATCCTGTAATACAGTTGCAGCAAACGGTCTAAAATATTCACGCTTCTTAACCAAGTTAACAAAATCTTTGCCGTTTGGATCTGTTGGGTCATACATTAAAGAACGATTACCTAATGCACGAGGACCGCTTTCTCCTCTTTCTTGATATAGTGCTACAATATTTTTGTTTCTAATAGTATCTATAACTTGTTTATAATCTACATCTGTTGTTACATTACCATTGTATTTCTTTGCAGTTTCTCTAATTATATCTTCAGTAATATTTTGTACTGGTCCTAAAAATAAGTTTTCATCTTTAGTTCTTAATTTGTTATCTTGAGATGTAAGATAATAATGATAAAATGCTGCGCCCATTGCAGTACCTGCATCATTGCTAACAGGTTCTACATATATTTTTACACCTTCTGGTAAATGTTTTAAAAAGAAATAATTAGCAACACAATTTAAAGCATAGCCGCCGCTGATAACAATATTTTTATTACCAGTGCGTTCAATTGATTTTAATATTAAATCAAGTACTAGTTGTTGAGATTCTACTTGAACATTATATGCCATGTTTCTGCGTGATGGAAGTAGTGTAACATCTTCTCTGTCAGATTTTCTAAGCAGTTCTTGAATTCTGTCTTGTTCATCTTGGTTGTCTGGATCTTTAGCAGATCGAATTATATCACTCGGATCATATATTCTATCTCTAATCTCTGGAAATTCAGATTCATCTACCCATGCTCCATTAGGATATGTACAAGTAAATAAATCTTTGTTGCCACCAAAAGCATTAGTGTAAATCTTAGGTGCTTTGTTTGGTTCACCATATGGAAATAGTCCCATTGTTTTACCGGCTTCAATTGAATCAAATCCGCAAAATCTAGTTACTGCTTCGTATGCTTTAACAATACCTGCTTTATCGTTTATCATTACTTCTGTAGCACTACCGTCGGCATTATAGTGCTCAGTTCTCCAAGGCCCGTTTCCTCCAAAATGCTTATAAATTTCTGTAAACGTTGCAGGATATGCGCAATCGTATATACTTTCAACCTCAAACATAGTTTGTCCATCTGGTCGTTCTACAAATGTTCCTGCTCCATCAACAATTATAGCACTTGCCTTTTCAAATCCTGATCTATAAAATGCTAGTGCAGCATGACTTCTGTGATGTTGCGCATGATATTTAACAACCTGTGTTTCAGGGTCTTCAATTAATCTTAATTTTCTAGCAAGTGCAGTATATACATCTTGACGGACGTAATCGTTTAGAGGTTCGTCTGCGTCTTGCGTATGAGATATTGCAAGATAATCAATCTTATCTGTATAATCTAAAATTTTAATCATACTTGCAAGAGGTCCTCCGTCGTATTTGTAACGGGATAATCTTTCTTCTTCAATTGCAAATACAATTTCGCCGTCTTTTAAAAGACAAACACCTGCATTGTGCCCTCTAGCAATTCCTGCAATGTAGCCTGTTTTTCTCATTATTGTTTTCCTAAAGTATCTTTAATTTGTTTTACAATTTTTTTCTTAGTGTCTGAGCTCAGTTTCATTAAGTTTTCATTCTGTCTATCAATCCTAATATCTATTGCTACTCTTAAAGGAGAATATTTTCTTTCACCTATTCCGTTGTCTATAATTTTTAGTGTAGTGCTTTCCGGATAGGAAATGTTTTCAGGAAATGTACTACCTATAACTACTGTGCCAGGTTTTTTAAGAGCGTGAACAACATGTTGTCCTACTGAATCACAACCTAAGAAATAATCCGCAGCATTGATAATTGCAGTCCATTGTAATAAACTTACTTCTTCTGGAAACATTACATTAAGATTTTTATCAGTTGGTATTTTCATAGAGCTCATTAGTATGACAGCATAATCTTTATTCAATTCTTCAAGTAAGTCTATAATATCATCTACTTCAAACGACCTGCCGCTTTCATCAACAATTACACCGCCATGTATTGTAGCAGTAGATCCAAATGGTTGAAATATTATAACTTTATCTTTTTTGAAATGTCTTTTTGCTTCTGCTACTAGCTCTTCTCCTGTTGCAATATCTTTTTTTCCTACAAAGAGTTCGTTATATTCTTTTGTTTCTGGAATTGTTTCAGGTGGATAATCATAGTTAATCAACATGTCAAAGGATTGAACTAGATTGGCTCGTTGAGTAAAATACGCATTAAGTTTGTAAGGTTCAGGTGTAATGATTTCTCTATCTTTCAATTTGTCAAAAAGATTAGGATCATTAGCAGGAAAGGTATTGTTTACTAATATTTTGCTAGTAAGATATAAATCAATCCAACCTTCTACAATAATAGGTGCTGTTGGATCTATATTTTTTAAATGATATTCTAGTGCTGGAATCGCACAAAGAACGCGACCTGCGCCACCGTTAATAAAGAATGCTTTTTTCATTAATATTATAACCTTTGCTAAATGCTGTAGTTATAATATTTATTTTATAGATTTATGCTAAGGTAGTAATGTGAATAGTTTAATTTACACCGTTTGGAAGCATGCTAATAGCATCATCATCGTCACTAGTTCTTTCAGCGATCATTGTAACTCTAACATTTTCATCATTAAAGTTTGGATCAGGAGCATCGTCAGGTGCTAATGGAAATCTTACCAAATTTCCAGGAACTCCATCCCACGTTACTGGCATATCTCTTAGTTTTTGTCTATATTCTCGCCATTGAGTTTTTAATGAGTCTGGCATATCTTCTGCTAGTTTGCCATCGGTGTTTGCTAATCGCAGATTTCTTTCTTGTCTTAAGAAATCCCAACCTTCAACATAGGCTGCTCTATCCATCGGTGCCCATTCTAAAGGTTTTTTATAATCATCGTATAATGCATATTCGTTATAAACTTCACAAATGTGTGTAGGATCAGGAATGATAGCGTTTGGTTGATCACTAGGACCAACTGCTACTTCGTATACTTTTGGTTCTTCTATACCGCCCCACAATAAAGCAATTTTAATTGTGTTAACATCAGTATCTGCCTTTAATATTTCTCTTCTTAGGTTTTGTGGAAGTGGACAATCAGGCTCTTCTTCATGTGAATGACACTGTTCTAAGTATCCTGTTTCTTTATCAATCCATAGTACGATCTCTGCCGGACCGTTATAATGCATAGTACTAGTTTTACCCAGATCAGTTGTTGATGAATACATAGTATCTGGTAAACTGTAAGTTAGTGTTTTTTGTATATTTGCCATGTTTAATCCTTAACTGTATGTTACTCTTACTAATCCGCCTGCACCGAATGATCCCCAACAAGCATTACTTGAACCAGTACCGTGTCCTGCTCCACCACCGCCTGGAAATGCTGCGTGTGCTGAACAACAAGCCAAGTTACCTGTACACCAGTGTTTGCCGCCTACTCCGTGTGGTGCTGCAAATGGTCCTGAAGGGCCGCCTGCTACCGAGAAGTAATCAGCACAACAGTTGTACTGTCTGTTCATTGAACCTGCTGTTCCTCTAAATGACATATCAGCGCCATAAGTTGCTTCGTTACATGCATTTGCTTGCCAACTACTGTTATATAAACCTCTGTTACACTGAACGTTACCAATATGACAGTTATAACAGTTTGAAGATTTATCCCAAACTGTAGGACCGCCCATGCCGCCTGTTGCACAGAAATTACTTAAACCTGTACCATTAACATAACTTCTGCAACCATGACGGTTGTTTACGTTACATCTACAACAACAACTACATGCTGAAGATCCAGCAGCACAAATTGTGTATGATGTGCCATCGCTAAATCCGTGTACTGATTTTTGTAGTGTTTTTACAGCGTAGTTTCCGCCCTGTCCACCAATTCCGTTATCATAGTCACCACCTGATGAGCCACCTGGGCCTCCACCTGATAGTATTTCAAATTTAATTGATGTAGTTCCTGCTGGTACAGACCAACTACAACATCTTCCGCCATTACATGGTGTCCACCAATCGCCGTCATATACATAAAATTCGTAACCTTCGGCAATTTTACATTGATGTTGATTGTTTGAATAAACTATACCTTTGTCTGATAATTGTACTGGCATTATGCGTCTCCTCGTTTAATCATATCTAATTCTTCTTTTAAACTTTTTATAGATTCTATTAGCAGTGGAATAATTCTCTCATAATTTACAGCAAGATATCCATCTTCTCTTTCTACTACTGCTGATGGAAGAACTTCTTGTACTTCTTGGGCAACAACCCCGTAGTCACGTTCTGTTCTTTCTGGATGCATCTCTTGCGCAATACTGTTCCAGTTATATTCGTATCCTGAAATCTTTGCAATTTTTTCTAAACTGCCATCAATTTTTTCAAGGTTTTCTTTTAGTCTTTTGTCTGAAGATGCATATGAATATATATCTCCACCTACATACATTGCTCCTGAAACTCCAACGCCGCCTGTTACTACTAATGTTCCAGTAGTTTTACTTGTTGACGCTGTGTTACCACCTAGTGTCATTTTTCCTGTACTTGGCTGGAATGCTAATTTTGTTGTTGATACGTCTGTAACTGTTAGAAACCCTGAAGTTTGTGTTGTGATAACAGGGTAATATGTTGCACTTGCTGCTGTTTCGTCAGTGTGTGTTGCACCTGCTGCTTGCCATGATAACACTCCACTACCGTTTGATACTAGAGCATATCCTGATACTGCTGCATCTGCTGCTGGTAAAGTCCATGTAACATCACTTGCAATAGTTGTAGGTGCTTTAAAAGCAACATAGTTTGAATCATCTGAGTCACCAAATCTTAAATCTGATTGTAACCCTAAATGCGTATTTGCTTGTATGTTAACTCTACCAGATCCTTGAGGATCAATAGTAATGTCTAGACCTGGTGCTGCGCTAATAGTAGTATTCGTAATGTTAATTCCACCGAATGCACCACCAACTTCACCTGTTGTTATCTTTCTTGCCATTTAGTTTTCCTCTTAGTTACGACCTATCATTATACAGTTGCTGTCTCAATACCCATTGCCACTGCGCTGATTCCAACGGTAGCAGCATAGATACTAATAATTTTACCTGTGTCTAAAACAAGTCCTGTTCTTTCTAACACACCATTTGCTGCAATGCTTGTACCGTATTCGATAAACTCGCTATTTGCTGGTGCACCTGGACCTGCTGTTGTTGTAATTGCTACTCTAACTTGAATAGCACTACTAGTTCTATTAGCAAGGCTAATTGAAGCCACTGCAAATGTATCTGCCGGAACTGTGTATAAATCAGTGTACGCTAACGCACCTAAATCTACTGCTCCTAATCTTCCTGTTGCCATTTTATTTGTTCTCCACTGTTATTTAGTTCAAAAAGTAATTATATGCTAAAGGAAGGCCCACAACGCCACCTTTAAAGTTGAATTTAGCATTCATTTCAATTACACCGCCTGTTGTAGTAGTAATAGTGTTGTTTTGGATTGTAATAAATCCAGCCGTTACACTGTTAACGTTAAGAGAAGCACCACCGCCACCAATTTGTGAACTGATGTACGATTTAATTGCTCTCTGCGTTGGAACAATATTATCACTATTAGCACTAAAGAATGGATCTGTACTAAACTCTTGTACACTTGCTGAGTTACCACCTAGTGTAACTTCACCTAGTGTAAGTTCTTGTAGTCCTGAAATATTAAATGCATCAGCATTCAATGTTGCAACACCAGTTGATTGTTCAATTGTAAACAAGTCGCCAACTCTAAAGTTACCGTCTTGGTCAGTTGATGTAAAGAATACTCTACCACCGTTGTTATCTTTTGTTTCATTTGCTTGATCTGGCAACTGAGTTGGTGTATTAGGATAGTTAGTAGTAGTAAATCCACCAGTACCAACATCTAGGAAATCGTGTCCTGTCAAACGTACCTGTGAATATCTAATTCTAGTAGTTACTGTTGCTCCATCTGGTGGTGTATCAAATACTGTTACATCTGGTGCAATTTGTAAGAATGCTGTATAACTTCCATCATATGAACCTAGTAGTGAAATAACCTGTACCAGTTTAAATGTTCTTTCTGGCAAGTGTCCAAACACAACGTTTGATCCTACTGCTGGAATTTTTGAAAGTCTTCTTACAGCAACAAACTGTCCGCTTTGGAATAAGTCTGCAAAACCGTTACCACTTAACAAGTCTGCACTTGCTGAAGTATATCCTGTTCCTCTATTAGTAAAGGATGGGCAACCTAATGCACCTTTACCGATTCTAACTTGTGTAGGTGCTTCGTATGTATTATTAGGATCTGTAATAGTTAATGTAGGTGCTGTGCTATATCCACTGCCTGGCTCTACAAGTCTAATTGCAAATATTTTTTCAGTTGCAACAAATGCTCTACCAGTAGTAGTTGCACCTGCTTTAATTTGCATTGCTCCGTTACCACTTCCTTGTCTAACTCCTAAGAAACTACCTACTTGCTGTGGATTACCAAATGCTGTTGCTACTAATCCATTGCTTTCTGCATGTGTTCTTGCAGTCCAAACAATACCATCTGGTGATGTAGCATAATTTGCACCGTTACTTACTGCTACAAACATACCTTGTCCGTATTCAATATTAGACCATTGTGCTGTAGCCGGAAGTGTACTTGCTATCCATGTTACTCCACCGTCAATACTTACTGCGGCTACTGTTCCGTTTGTTGATGAAACTGCAACGAATCTGTTATTACCATAAGTTACACTGCTCCAGTTTGAGCTGCTTGGTAAAGTTGCTGCTGTCCATGTTACTCCAAGATCGCTGGAGTATGCTGCTGCTGTGCCGCCACTTGCTACTGCTACCCAGTATCCTTGACCGTATGCAATGCTTTCCCAAGTTGTTGCACTAGGTAATGTTCCTGGGGAAGTCCATGATACGCCGTTAGTTATTGACAGTGCAACTGCGTTTGTACCAGTTTTGATTGCCATAAAGTTACCAGCACCGTATCCAATTGCGTTCCAAGTTCCTGTGCTTGGTAAATTACCACCTGCTACATAAGTTGCACCAGCGTCTAATGAATAAGCAACATCATCAACACCACTGCCTCCTGCTATAGCAACTATTGCTGCTGCATTTTCTCTTGCTTCACCTGCAATTGTTGTAAATGATCCTACACCAGTAGCAACAAATGTTGTTCCTGTAACAATTGAAGTTGATCCAATTGATAACCAAGGTGTGTCACCTGGTGTTGTAATTGTGTAAGAACGTCCTACAACAAAATTTCCTGCACTAATAACTCTTTGTAAGCGTCCTGCAGCAATTCCTGTCCAAGTTGTACTTACTGGTAATGCTGTGCCTGCAGTAAATGTAGATGCATCTAATGATGCGTTTGTAGTTGTACCACTTGCACTACTAATTGCAACAAATGTTCCACCTCGTGCTGTACCATCCTTATCAAATGCTAGGATTGCACCAGAGGAAGCATTAACTGATGTAATTGTAATTGTAATGTTGTTTGCGCCGGTTGTTCCGCCAACTGCTGCACCGTTAAATGTTAAAACTTCATTTGCAGCATAGCCAGTTCCGCCAGCAATTAAATCAACTCTATACTTGGTACCTTTTGCAGTAACATTAAATGTTGCGCCAGATCCAGATCCTGTTGTTGAGTTTTGTGAAATAGTTGCATAAGTGTTATAGAACTCACTATATGTAATTCCTGTCCAAGTTGTACTTCCATTAGTAGTTCTAGCAGTAGTACTATGAGTTGGTGCAGTAAACGCTACTTGAGGTTCAATTGTATAAGTTGTTGATGCATCAGGTGCTGCAATAGTAGTACCTGGTACTATATGATCCCAGCCTGCTGCGCCTGTTGAAGGTTTTGTAACAGTTGCTACTTTAGTACCTGAGTTATATGTTGCAATATTACCAAACTGCCCAACACCTGTACCGCCATCTAGGTAAACTCTCATACCTATATAAGCCAAAGATGTTTCAGAGTCAGTTGCAGCAATTGTAATTTGTGATGTTGTTCCGCCCTGTGCAGTGTTTGAATTTGTAATGTATCCAAACCCACCGTAGTTTCCTGCTGCTTCTGGTGCTGATGTTGAATCATCAACATTATCAAGAAGTCTTACTTCGAATACAGAGTCATCTCTAAATTCTTTATCTTGTTCTGCTGTTGCATTTGATCCTGCACCAAACAGTCCCCATTGAGTTTCAGTGTATTCTGAACCAGCATTAGTAAATTCAAAGTTAAGAATTTTATTAGCAGCGTCAGTCATAACACTTCCAACTGTTGATTCAAACTGTAATCTGTTATCAACAATCGCTGTTCCAGGAGTTTCAGTTGAATCAAAACCTTCTGCTACTGAACCAAACGATCCGTATGAGTTGTTACCGTTTGTACCTCTAATTCTTCCACCTTCTGTAGCCAAGTAACCAATGTGTGAGTAATATGTAAACACTGATACAAGCTCTGCTCTACCATTGTTTGCTACCCAAGCACCAATACCATCACTAATTAATTGTGTAAAGTCGTTTGATACTATTGAATCGTTACCGCCTGCGTGTAATGCTCCATCAATTTTTTGTCCAATTGCAGCATTACCAAATGTTGCAACGTTTTGTACATATGGTGAACGTGCAATAATCCAAGTACGGAAGTCATCTACTCCCCAACCTGGATCTAATGAAGCGTAAGCACCTGCTGATACTCTAGATGTTCCATATTCGTTTGGTGGTAATACGTCTCCACGTAATCCGTCAAGTGTCATATTACGTAAACCAGTTCCGTTACGTAAGTAGAAGAAATCTTCTTCCATGCTACCTGTAACTGAATTGGCATAATATCTTGCGCAATATCTTGATTTATAATTTGAAGACCATTGTAAATCCCATTTCATTGCATCAATATATTTGTCTACATCTCTAGCACATGCTGTTTCGCTATAAACTATTTCAACACCCATTGTACCGCCTGATGCTGTTGATAATCCAAGAGCATTAGCACCGTATCTAGTTGTGCTTACAGTAAACGATGTTGCATTAATAATTTCTTTTACATAATAAGTTGTGCCTGTTGCTAATCCACCAATTACAGTTCCTGTAAATTGTATTGCAACATTTCTTACTAGCCAACTAGTATCAGTTATTGTTAAAGAATTTGTACCAGCGTCTGTTGCTGTTGCAGTATCGCTAAATGTTTGATCGATATATGCAGCAACTTCTGCTTTAATAAATGCTCTATTTTCTTCAAGTTTTAATCTAGCATAGTCTCTGTTTCTAACATCAGTTGCACAAACATCTCCTTCGTTTGTTGCACTAAAGAATATTGTGTCTAATTTATCCATCAATAATACAACTCTTGCTGCGGCTGTTGCATCACTGTTTAAGTATGTTGCAGTATCAGCAGCAATTATTCTTGCTAGTTCTTTGAAAGACGCTCTAGTAGCGGCTTTTTGTCCTTTAGTGTATACATCGCTTGAAGTACTACGCAAATATGCTATTGCTGCAATGTGTGTTGCAAAATTTGTTGAGTCTGCGTTAGATGCTCCAGCACCTAACATAAAGTCAAACATAACTGCTTCGAGAATTAATCTTGTATCTCTTTTACACTTAGCAGAATCATATGTAAGTGTAGGAAAGTTGTTAGTAATGTAAGTAGTAACCAGTGTTGCAAGGGCCTCTTGCTGCGCATCTAAGGTCTCTGCAGCGGTGATAAGTGCTGTTGTTGAACTTACAGCATTAGTAACTGCTGGATAGTTCTCAACGTGAGCTGGTACACTTAGTCCTGTTGCATCTGTTAATGTAACAACACTTCCACCAAATGTTAAACTAACTGTGAAAGTAGTTGCTGCTGGTGTGCTTATAATCCAATATTTTGTATTTGCTACTAAGTTATTTGAACTTTCTAAAGGAATAAATGCATCGCCAACTTGTAATCCGTGTGCTGCACTTGTTGTAATAACATTTGATGCTGTTGTAGTTACAGTAACAAACGGTAAGTCTGCTCCTGTTGAATCTCCAGCAAGTGTATTAAGTATAATATCAAAGTTATCTGATACAAATGTTGCGGGTGTAGCACCTGCATCTGAATTCAGATAACGTGGAGTATTAGTTTGTAAAGGTGTAATTGCTTGGTTCCTTACAATTTGTCCTAATAATGTTTTTAAGTAATTGTATGCTGCAATAGTCTGTGTAACTGCATTACTATTCAATGCACTTGTAGAACTTTCTCCATCCCAATATGCTTTTGCTGCATTTAGTGTTTGATAATTTCCACCATAAGTTAAATCATAACTTAAAGCATCTACAATGTAACCAACATCTTGTCTACATTTAGTTTTACTGTATTTTAAAGTTGAATAGTTATTTGTAATATACTGAATAACTTCTTCTTGTAGGAATTTTTTATTTTCAGTAACGTTTTCTTTAGCGGTACCATAACCTGCCAAGTAACCCGCATTGTATCCTGTTGGCTCTGTTAAATTGGTTGTATGTTTTACACCAAGTTTAAAATCAATTTGCTCCATGATTACATCGGCTAACTTCGCTGTAAGTGCTGGTGTTTCGGTATCGTCTGCTACAGGCCATGTTTGGTCTTGTGTAGTTGTGTTTCCTGTAGTAGGAGTTACTGTTGTACCTTGTACAACATTGTCAATGAATCCTTTCAAGTGTTTCAAAGTTTCTATAGAGTAGTATGAATCAGTTATGTCAGTACCGCTTTCAGTTGCGTCAGCCGCATCAACGTTTACTGTTCTAACTTCATCACCTAATATACAAACTTCTGCTGGAACAATGATAGGTAATATTTCTTTGTACTGTCCTGCTTTTACATACACTAATGCATTAGGTACAATTCTTTCTGGAATTGCACTTGTGTCGCCTGCTGTGACAGTATCTGTTACAATCTTTAATAGTGATGCTACAGATGTAGTAACACCTGTTTCAGTTACAAGAGTAGTGTTAAAGTATTGGTCTGCAACTGCTGTTGAGTCAGTACCATCTTGATATGCAACTGCTGGTGCTGTATTTGCTAATACATTACCCATAATTGTTTCTAGGTATGTGTATGCTGCTACAGACTGTTGAGCTTCTGCTGCAAGTCCTGCACCACCATAAACTTTATCTTCTGATGCTGCTGAAAATTCGCCATCTGCACTAAATCCGTTAACAAAAGATAGTGCTGCTGCACGTACTTTTAAATTTCCGCCGTGTCCAAGATCCCAAATAATTCTATCAATTATAAAACCAACGTCTCTTTCACATTTGTATTCGTCGAAATCAAAACCGTTCCAAATACCAGAGCCGCCTGCGTTAGCAACTTGATATTGGATCCAACTTGAAGTTTCTCTTTGTAAGAATACTCTATTTCTTTCTAACAAATGCTGTGCGTTAGGATTTCTTGGTCCATCTTCTATTTGTTCACAAGCATATCTAATTGTTTTAAATGGTCTATCAAGTGATGAACCGTGAACTGGTGAAAGTCCATCTGTTCCGTGCGGAGCAACGTAATAGATTTGATCTGTTTTTCCTAATGATTTCCATTCTGGAAGTGTTCCTGTTGATACTAGAACTTGTCCTTCTTCTCCAATCGGAAGTCTTGTTGGTCCAGCACCTGAGTAGTAAACCATATCACCTTCAGTTGTCAATACTGAAACATCACTACCAATTGTAAATGCATTCCAATACGTTCCTGAAATATCTTGATCTGGTCTTGAATTGTCTGCGCCGCCACCTGCTGCGCCTACTGTTGATCCATCGTCACCTTCTGATCTATGATTTAGTATACAGATATAACTGTTTGAACCAAAGCGTACAACGTCACCTACAAAATATCCATTGTCATCAGTCCATGTACCTTGCCAAGCAAAACCGCTGGCTACTTGATACCAATATGTTGTGTTAGGAGCAATTGCTGCTGCTCTACCAACCATAGTTCCTGTAGCAGTTGTAGGAACAAATTCAGTTCCTGCTGGCGCTATAGAAATAGTAAACTTCGTTGCGTTAGTAACTGTTTTAATATAATATGTTGCACCTTCAAATACATTTCCAATTGTACCTGATGTAAATCTAACAGCCATGTTTGCAACAAGTGCAGAAGTATCTGCTACTGTAAATGTGTTATCAACTGCAGATGTTGCAGTAACACTTAGTACAGTTGAAGGAGAATCCTTAACTGCTCTGTATGTATATCCGTTTAATCTAACAGCATCACCAATCTTATATGATGTGTTAATAGACCAATCGCCTTGGTATGTAAAGTTTTCGCTTAATAAATCCCAATCAGTTTGACTTGATGCTGTAGGAACTGTTCCTGTGTGTTGTGTTTTTGATACATATTGGTTACCACCATATCTTACAATATCGCCTGACTGATAAGGAGTACCAATGTTCCAATTATTTTCGTATTCAAAACCTTCTACAAACTGTTCCCAGTATCCGCTAGTTACGTCTGCTGCAAAATCTGTTGTTGAAGTATGACTCTGAGCTGCCTTGACTATCCATAAGCCAGCGCCTCTCTTAACAACATCATTAACTTTATATCTAGTTGCTGGTGCCCAATCGGCTTTGTATTCAATTCCTTGATTGAAATAATCCCAATAACTTTGTTGTGCTTCTAAACCATCTGCAACTGTAGCAGTTGAAGTATGTGCTGTTTTACAAACATAAGTTGTTCCGCCATACTTGACTAAATCGTTTACTTTGTATCTTGTTAATACAGTCCAATCAGTTTTCCAATCAAAACCTTCAGCAAATAAATCCCACTTGGTTGTGTCTACTTCTAATCCAGTTGTAGTTTCAGCGCCTGCGGCTCCTGTTCCTAAACTTGAATTTGATGTGTGAGAATCATTACAAAGGTATAGTAAACCACCATATTTAACAACGTCGTTAATTTTGTAAAATGTAGATACTGCCCAATCGCCTTTCCAGGATTGACCATCGCTCATTTGATTCCATTTAGTCGGACTATACTCTAAATCTGTGTTAAAATCTGTTGAGTCTGATGTATGTCCTACCGCACAAATGTAAGTACGGCCGCCATATCGTATAACGTCATCGACGTAGTACGTTGAAGAAGGTGCCCAAGAGTCCTTCCAAACAAATCTAATTCTACCTAGTTTAAATTCAGCCATTGTATCTTTCCATTGTTATATTATATTTATCCATGTTACTATAGTTCTCCCTAAAGATCCTCTTCTCTTCTTAAAAATAGTTGTTGTCCTACTAACGTTCCGCTAATATTTGCATCAGATCCTCTAAACGCTACAGGTCCTGGGAACAATACTTCGAGGCTAGCAACGTTGTCAATTAGATTAGGTCCTACCTTAATAGTACCAGCAATAAAGCTCGCTGTTAGTAGATCAGATCCACCAACATTTAATCTATTTTGTAAGTATGCTTTAATTGCTCTTTGTGTTGGTACAACATTATTACTATCTTGTGTAAATGCAGGATCTGTTGAAAATTCTCTAACAACTGCTCCTGAACCACCTAGTCTAACACCACCAAGTGCTAGTTCAGTTAATCCACCTAGATCAAAGAAGTCAGCACTAATAGTTACAATACCTGTTGCCTGTTCAACAGCAAATAATTCTCCACATCTAAAGTTACCGTTTTGGTCTGTTGATGTATAGAATACACGTCCACCGTTAAGTTCTACAACTTCATTTTCTGGTGCACCTGTATAAATTCCTGTTGAATAAAGTACAGGATAGTTTGTTTGTACTGCGTTTCCTGTTCCTACGTCAAGGAAGTCGTGTCCAGTAATCCTAACCTGTGAATATCTTTCTCTAATTTCTACTTGTGACGTATGTTCTAAGAAATCACTTAGTGTTAGTTTAGGAGTTATTCTAAATAATACTGTTTGGCTTCCGTTACTATCAGTGTTTTCAAGTGTTGAAGTTTGAGTAGTATAAAATTCTGTTGCACCACGGAATCTTAACTGTGTTCCAGGACCTGGTACTGGACCAATTATTCCTGAAATAGTTACAAACTGTCCTTTTGGTATAACATCTGCAAAACCATCTCCTAATACGCTTACCTGTGTGCTTGAAGTTCTATAACCTGCGCCTCTGTTTACCCAACTAGGTTGGCCAAGTACAGCATCGCCCATTCTTATTTCAACATATGCATCAATTGTATTACCAGGATCAGTAATTGTAAGTGTTGGTTGACTATCGTTGTATCCGCTACCTACGTCCCACATTCTTACTTCAGAAATATTTCTGCTTTCAACAATAATTCTTCCTTTTGCTCTTGATCCTGTTAAAATTTTATTACCAGTAGCAACATCTTTAGCAACTGCAATCCATGTGCCTGTGCTGTTTGATTGTGTAGTTGAGTCACCAGTTGAAATATCAGGATTTCCAAAACCTATTCCTGTCCAATTAGATGTTTGTGTTAATGTTCTCTCTGTCCATGTTACTCCATCTTCTGATGATGCAGCATAATTAGAAGTAGCATCTACAGGGTCGTCTCCACCAATAGTACGTTGATCAGTATCACCAATTGCAATGAAAACACCTTGTCCGTATCTAACCATTTTCCAGTCATGTGCTGTTGAACCATCTTGTGTTGGCATTACAGATCCATACCATATCGTTCCGTCGAAACTGTATGCAATTTCGCCAGTTCCTGATATAGTAACAAATCTGTTATTACCATATGTGATTGTTTTCCAATCCTTAGTTGATGAATCATCAATCACGTCCATAATTTCTGGATTCCATGTCCAAGCATCTGTAACTGAATTATATTCGCCTACTGCTACAAAGTTACCACTGTTTGCAACTGCTACAAATCTTCCTGCACCATAAGCAACATCAACCCATTCGTTAAATGTTGAATCACCTATGTCAGGTAATGTAGTTGCTTTCCAAGTTTGACCGCCGTCTGTACTATATACACCTGCATCAGTATTTGCTGCAACTGCTAGGAATACTCCGTTGCCGGTGCCGTTAGATGATTTACCATATACAACTGAATTCCAATTTCTATCATAAGGCAAACTAACAGAAGTCCAACTAGTTCCATTTGTACTGTATGCTGCAAAACTAGTACCTCTAGATAATGTAACAAAAGCATTTCCGCCTGCTGCAACACATTTCCAATTTCCAGACAGTGGAAGTGTTCCTACTGTCCAAGTTTCGCCATCGGAACTGTATGTAAAATCTGCTCCAGCGGTTGGTGTTACTACAAATTTTCCACTATCTGCTGTTCCTGTATGTTCCCATCTTACTAATGTATTTGTACTATCTTCAGAAACTTCTAATACAGTAATAACTAAATCATGTTCACCGGCTGTTCCGCCCAGTGCAGCGCCGTCGATAGTAATTTCTTGGCCAACTTCGTATCCTGACCCTACTTCAACATTTGTTATTGTATATTTTCTTGCAACTTTTGTAACATTCCATGTTGCTTCTGCAATAGGTGTACCTGTTCCGCCTGTTGTTGTTCCTTGAACAGCACTAAAAGATGCTGTAGTTTCTCCATATGCAACATTTGCCCATGCGTTAGTAGCACCCATGTTAATATCGCCTACTGTAAACCCTGGATGGCTAAATGTTGGTCTTGGTTCTAATCTGTAAGTATTGTCTGTGAACAATGATGTTTGTGCTGGTGTTCCTGGAATAACATGATCCCAGCCTGCAACGTCATCTGATTCTCTTGACACATTACAAACTTTTGAAGTAGGATTATAAGAAGTTACGTAACCGTACTGCCCAGCACCTTTTCCGCTTGTAATAATTAATCTTAAACCTAGTATTTCTGCTTCTGTACTATCATCATTAGTTGCTAGTGTTAGTGATGTTGTTGTTCCTGTCTGTGCATTGTTACCTTTGTTAGTATAACCGCCAGCACCTACAGTTCCGCCTGGATCTGTTGGAGCATTTTTTACTAATGCTTCAAAAACTGCATCATCGCGGAAATCTTCTTGTTTAACTTGTGCATTAACACCAGACCCAACAAATGTGTAATCAGCCTGGGTATAATTTTCGCCTGCGTTTGTATATTCAAGTATTAGTATTTCGTCATTTACTTCTCCAGCAAACGCTGATGCAACTATTGCTTGTCCTGTTCTGTTGTCAACTTCTGCAAATGCAGGTGTTTCTGTAGGATCGTTACCATCTGAAACTGCACCAAAGTCACCATATGAACTGTTACCGTTAGTAGCACGAATAACTCCGCCTTTCTCTGCAAACATACCAATCTGATTGTAGTATGTAAACACTGATACTAGTTCTCCTCTACCATTGTTTAACACCCATGCACCTATACCATCACTGATAACCTGTGTAAAGTCATTTGATGTAATTGATTTGTTTCCGCCGTTATGTAATGCACCATCAATTTTCTGTCCTATACAATTTGCTCCAAATGTTGTACAGTTTTGTATGTATGGTGAACGCTTCATAATCCAACATCTTGTATCGGCCGGACCCCAACCTGGATCAAGTGAAATATATGCACCGCCGGTTGGTCTTTTATATAATTCAAAAACTTCTGGTGGATTAAGTGTTCCTGATAAGTTTTTAAGTGTAAAATCTTTTATGCCTGTAGCATTTCTAACATAAAACATGTCTTCAGTGTCAGACCCGTTAACTTTATTTTTATAATATCTTGCAGCCTGAAAAGAAGCATAATTTCCAACGTAAGTAGTATCGTATATAAAAGCGTCTATATATCTATTCAGCATATCTGTTAATACTGCTTCATCAAAAGTGTAAGTTGGCTGCGTTACTTTCATAAACGCAATTACTTCAGCAATTACAAAAAGTCTATTTGCTTCGAATATTCGTCTAGCATTTTCGACAGCATAATCTTGTGCGATCGCTTCAGTCCCAACATGATCAGTTCTAGTATTTGAACCAGTTATAACTGGATTGCTGCCTACACTTGAAAGGTAATAATCTAAATAAGGTACAACGTCGTCAACAATCAAATCTTGTATCTGTGTACCTATAGTGGTATCTATATAAGGAGTTTGGAAAAGCTCTGGGCCATATAATCCATTCTCATCAGGACCAAATTCATATTGCGGTGGAACATAAGGAACTGTTTGAAATACTATATTAGTAGTTACTTGAGATACAGTGTTTCCTACACTCGGTGAAACTGTTGTTCTTTGAATAACTGCCTCAACTATATCTGAAATTCTATCTAATGCAATTTTATGGAAAGGTAAATCAGTTGCTAATGATGCATCTGGCTTACATGGTCTAACTGTAGTTGTTCTAAGTTCTGCTCCATTAATTGCAGTACCTTCCGGTACTACGATAGGTAATACTTCATCATATGTTCCTGCATTTACTCTAATTATAGTTTCGTTGGTATCGGCTCTGCCTGCTACTCTTTCAGCAGCGTATCTAATAGTTTTGTAAGGTTTTTCTGGATTTATTCCTCTATTAGCATTTAAATCATCTATACCATCATTGCTAACATATATAAGTTTTTGAACATTACCATAGGTTTTATATTCTATACTGTCACTAGTGTTAACAGCAACTAATTGACCTTCTGTTCCAATTGGTAAAGAAGTTGCTCCAAATGTTGAACCGTCTCCTACTAATCCGCGTGTTAAATCAAAAGTTAATAAATCACCTTGAACACTTAATCCTACACCTTCGCCTGCTAGAGATAGAATATCCCAGTATGAAAATCCACTACCGTTATCTCCTGGAAAGTTTTCGCTACTAGAAGTGTGTGCAACATTACAAGTATATGCTGTACCTCTATATAGTGCAATATCACCAATTTCAAATTGACTACCTGATGTCCAAGCATTTCTCCATGCTTGACCTGGCAAAACAATTTCCCAGTTACTGTCATCTAAATAATCTAAAGAACTACCGTCATCAGTTATTGCTGTATCTAAAATTGCTACATAAACATATCCGCCTCTACGAACAACGTCTCCTGTTTTATAACTCTGTCCTACTGCCCAATCGCCTACTAGATTTATACCTTTTGCTAATAATTTCCATTCGTCATTTGGTACACTTCTATCAGGTGTAGCATATAAACTTGTTGTAGGATTTATATCATTGTTATTTTTATTTGCAATAAAGATATGTCCACCGTGTCTGACAACATCGCCAACAGCATACATAACATCATCTGCCCATGTTTGGTAAAAATTATTACCTGGCAATTCTGTAACAAAGTATGTGCTATCTATAGTTGAGGCACTAGTATGCCCAATAGTACATCTTAATAAACTTCCACCATACTTCATTAAATCATTTGGTCTGTATCGTGTTGCGGCAGTAAATGTTCCTACGTATTGAATTCCTTCATTTACAATTTCCCATAATTCTTTTGTACTATCATCTAGTCCGTCACTGTTTCCAATTTCAGCACCTTGTGCAACTGAGCCTGAAGTATGTTCTGCGATACATTTATAAACAAATCCGTTGTATCTTACAACATCACCTATTCCGTATCTTGTTGCTGCTGCCCAATCGGCTGTCCAGGCATAAAGCGATACATATTCTGCTACCTTATCAGCATTTGTAATAAAATTTGTGTCTGATGTATGACTAGTTGCTACTAGATAAACTACACCGCCGTATAATACTAAGTCTCCAGAAGCATAAAGTGTACTACCTGCCCAATTACCTCTCCAGTAATATCCGTCGGTCATCTTTAACCAAGCAACTGTAGGAGCAGTATCTCCTGGGTTTGCTAAGTAGTCTTGATCTGTTTGGAAGGCTGAAGATGTATGTTGTCTAACACATACATATGTTGAACCGCCATATCGAACAACATCATCTTTGTTATAAGATGTTGACGTATTCCAAATATTTCTCCAGGTATACCTAAGTCTGCTTATTTTAAATTCTGCCATTTTCTATCCTATTAGCTCGATGTACCTTGCGGGTATTGATAATTTTGATTAATTCTTTGTACTAGCATTCCTTCGCTATCTACATAATACAAAATACTTCTTTGATCCCAACGATATTGTGACCATCTTAAATTTTCATAATTAGTTTCGTGATTGGCTGCTATACCGTCAAAGTAATCAATGCCAGGTTCGAAATCTTCAAATGTCTGTTCTGGTACTCCAGGATAATTTAAGTCTACAGTGTCCTTGTCTACTAAGTTATCAATTCGACGTAAAAATATTTCGCCATCGTCGTTTCGTCTAACCATATATAGATAACGAGGACTATCGCCTAGTGCATTATCTGGACTTTGACCAAAGTAATATGTACTCATTATGATATCTCCACGTAACTGATACTAGCGTCAATACAATCGTCTGTATCACATTCTAATCTTAATCCTGCTGTTTCAGGAAGTATTAATCTTTCACCGTTGGTAATAACTTTTGCACTAGATCCTGGGGGTATTGGAATTTGTCTAGCATAGTTTGCAACGGTAGATGACTCATCTATTACGTAAACATTCACTACAGCCATATCATAGTCTGATGTGTTTGCTAAGTTCAAACCTACTATTGTTGCTCTTACACCTGAGATAATCTGTAATATATCTACAGGAGTTTTTCCTACTCCAGTTACTACTTCGTTTTTAAATACTGTTGGCATCCTATTATCCTAACATTAGTGCAAACGATGCTGAAATATCATTTGCTAAAATTTCTGATACAGCACCTGAAGCACCTGCAGGTGATGCCCATGACGTCCCTGCCCAAACTTCTAATGCGTTTGTATCTGTGTTAAATCTTGTCATACCTATTACTGCGTATGTACTTGGTCTTTGTGCTGTGTTACCTCTGGGAGGAACAAAGCCGTTTGTACCTGCAATTTTAAAATATCCGTTACCAGTTTGTGCAATTTGTGTAATAGCATTTGGTTCAACGTTTGTAATAACATTTCCGGTAATTTTTAAATTTCCTAATCTTACACCACCAGTACCATTAGCATCAATGTGTAAGTCTTGATTTGTTGTTGTTGTAATCTGGTTATCGCGAAATATTAAGTTACCTACATCTAATGTAGACAATGTAAGCAGGTCTGCATTCAAGTTATTGACATGTAAATTTTTCCATCTAAATGCTGCACTACCTAAATCAAATGTGTTGTCTTGTTCAGGTATAAGGTTACTTTTAATCGCAGCATTAATTTGTATTGAATCTGTAAGTGCGTCACCAATTGTAATATTGCCGCCTATTGTAACATTGCCGTCTACATTTACATTGCCGCTAACATATAAGTCACCGTCTATGTTTGTTGATGCAAATACTTCTAGTGTTCCTGTTCCGTTTGGTCTAAATTCTAATGTTGCATTTGAATTAGTTGTTGAAATTGTATTACCTTCAATTTGTAAATCATCTACGTTTACTACTGAATGATAAATTACTGGATCTGAACCAGCAGGCGCAAAGTTAATTGTGTCTAAATCGCTTGAAATTGTATTGCCAGTAATATTTAAATTACCAACATCAATGTCGTTTTCAACTCTTAGTGTTGTTGTTCTTGTTGTACCTGTTACGTGTAAATCGGTTGTAGGCGCTGAATTGTTGACACCAATGCGAGCATTGTTTACATCAACATACAAAATATCAGGGTCTGTTGCTCCATTTCTAAAAGTTAAATCCACGCCGTTACGCACTAGATTTGCTTTTAAGAGCGGCCCACTTATACGACCAATCGCCATTTGCTCTCCTTTTACACGGGGATCCTGTCCCTCCAACTACCTTACATTGCGAGTTGACCACAGTAAAAAGTTAACGCCGGTCCTCGTTAACAATAGTATTTAGCAAAAAGGAAAAATTACCCAAGCATAAGGCTATATACGTCACTAAGATCTTCCATAAGAGGAACGTCTACTTCAGCACCACCACCAGTTGATAATTGATATCCTTCGTCGGTTTGTGCGCCTACAGTTAGTATAATATCGTTAGCAGGTGTTGAGCCACCTGTAAGAGAACTTCCTAGAATTGTAATTAAATCACCGGTAATATAACCTTGCCCTACTGTGGTAATTGTTATAGTAGTTAATGCTCCAGATGCTATACTAATAGTAAATTCAGCATCAACTCCACTCCCGTTTGTTGTACCTGTAAGTCCTGCTGTTATTTGATTGGGTAATCCTGTAACAACTGCAATTCCTGTAACAGATTCTATTGTTCCTGCAAATACTTCTAAAATATTTCTATCGGTATTCCATCTACTATCACCAAGTTCAGGGCGTGCTGGTCTATCTGCATTACCAGCAGCAGGAACTAAAAATGTGTTAGTATCAGTAAATCGTAAATAACCTATTCCTGTACCAGCAAATGTCAATGGAGTTTCTGGATATTCTCTAGGTCCACCACCTATATCAGTAAGATTTGTTATTGCATCAGTAGCACCTGATACGGATATTGTTCCTGTAGGTGCAGGTCTTGATCCTGATCCGTCATAATTAAAGTTAACCGTATACGTTCCTGCACTATCGCTTCCTGTTGAAGTGCCAGTAATAATAGTTCCTGGTATAATACCTACTCCAGTTAACAACATTCCCGGTACAAATGTACCTACAATTGTTCCACTTATTGTAAGTGTGGACCCGCTTATACTGGCTGACGTACTTGTAGCAGTAATCTCGTTCCACTGAGTCCATTCAATTATATTGATACCTGTGTCAGGTGCAAGAACTAAATCATCGTTACTTTGTAACGAAAAGATTTCATTATTTACACCGTCTAACTTTTGCTGATCGCTTACTCTTATTTCTAATGGTAACGGAGTATCTACATTTACTAGATTATCTGTAATATAAGCATTGTTCCATCTTCTTACAGAACTATCAACAAGTGTTCCTGTTCCTAAATCCCATGTGTTGTCATCACCCGGTATAATTGATTGAGAAAAGTCTGGTATAATCTCAACAACATCTCCTGAGCCGCCTCCCACATCAGGATTATATAATTCATCTCCAATAGTAAGGTCGCCAAGTTTTGTTAAGTTTCCATCCATAGTAATATTTCCAGTAACTCCTAAGGTACCGTAAATATTTGAAGAAGCCGTAAATTCAACTGTTCCTGTCCCGCTTGGATCTAATTCTATAGTTTGATTAGATATGATTCCACTTATTGTATTATCATTAAATTCTAAATCGTCTGAACGCATTCTTTGGAAGTTCATGTAACTTCCAGCAGTTTTTGTTGGTAAAATATGTAACGGGCCAACAACTGTTGAAAAAGTATTAGGTGCTTTAATTAAAACGTTATCTATTTTTGCTGTATCATCTACCTGAAGTCTAGTTGTTAAGGTATCAGTTCTTACATCAAGTGCAAAGTCAGAATTAGGATCATCAGTTTTAATACCTACAGTAGAAGTTCCAACATCAAAAAATAATACTGGAGTAGCATCAAACGTTGTGTTTGAAATTTTAAGATCAATATCGTCACGGTGTAGGTTTGCGTTTAGTAACGGACCAGTGATTCGCCCCAATTGTGACATTTACTACCCCCTAGTTAGCAAAACCAGTAAACACTGTTACATTCTTAGCAAGTGGAACTGGTGAGGTAAATTTTAAATACCATCCGTCAGCATATGGGCTGCCCGGTCCTGCAAGACTTCCGCCTGCACTCTGTTCTAATGTAAAGTTTGTTGTAGGTATCTGCATTACGTTTTCTACAAGCACAATAATATTGTTTGCACTTGCAGGAACTTTTGATAATGGACCAAACACTGTTTCTGTAGCGTCTCCAGGTCCTAGTGTTTCTATTGATACTGCTCCAACTGCTGGACCTCTTACAACTTGCCAAGCACCACCAACATATGCTTCTATTCCAATAGGCTGTCCAGTTACTGCATCATTATCAATGTTGTATCTTATATAACCGTTACCATCAATTGGATGCCTAACACCTGTCAATTGTGGTCTCTGTGCAGTTGTTCCTTTTGGAATCATTACAGCACCGTTAAAATCCATTACGCCTCTACCATAAGAATTTACTCTAACAGTATTATCGTTAGGACTATATTTTGATACGTATTGTGATTTTAAAAATCTCATCTATTCATCCTTATACAGGTAATGAACTTACGGTAACTGTGATTAGATTTGCATCTGCCGCCTTTACCCATACTTCATCGCCGCCGTCTAATATAATTTTCTCATCGCTAAAAAATACAGTTTCACCTGCAGGAACAGTTACACTTGATACTATTTTATTTGCGTCAACAGGTGCATCACCTAGTTTTACTAGATATAAATCAACTTCAGTTCTGTTAATTGATTCGTCTGTAATAGTAACTGCGCCTGTATTACAAAGTATAATGTTTGTTACAGCCCTATTTTGTGCTGTGACTGCACCGCCAAGAGCGGCACCTGTAGTTGATGCTGTAAAAACTTTTGTGTCACTTGTAGTAGTTAATTGTTGGTTATTAATCATTTGTTTTTCCTAAAATATCATGCTAAACAGCAATGCTTTATTTTTACTTATCAATTCATCAGTGTCATTATTAGTATTTCTATAGTATAAACCAGTATTACCAATACCAGGTTGCTTAGAATATTGTACTGTTGAATCTGGAATATATGCAGGATCAACAGCAATTTGATCTAACTGTAAACCGTAATTTAATCTTACTTTACCTGTTCCGTTTGTCTGTAAAAATATACTATCATTGGTGTTGTTTACAGTAATAGTAGGACTTCCTGGTTCACTTTGATTAAATTCTAATCCTTGTATTAATGCTCTATTTGCATAGAATTGTGTGTTAAGTGTGTTATCAACCAATACGCTTACAGCACTTTCGCTATATGAACTGTAACCTGTATTGTCAATTAAGTATTGTAATGATCCTGTTACTTCTTTATCTGTAACAATAACTCTTGTATTATCATCGATAATTTGGAAAGTTGGATTGTCTCTAATAGAATCATCTACATATTTTTTATTTGGAATATCGTCATCATCAGTAATTTGATTTTCGTAATCTGTAGTTCCTGTAACTGTAATAACACCTTGGCCATAACCTATTAGTTCTAGATCAGGACTAGACGTATCTGTTGTAATTTTTTTTAATCTTAAAGTAGTATTGTAATTAAATGTTGATTCAGGACTACCTGTTGCTAAATTAAATGAATCGTCATTTTCATCCCAAAAGAATGAAGCAGGATTAAGACTGCCTCTATCTACTTGTAAACCTGAATATCTTAAAGATACACCTGCGCCTGTTTCACCAAAATTTAATTGTATTATATTATCTTTTACGTTTAGGTTTTCTGCTTCTACAGTAAGTGTGTCACCTTCAACGATAAGATCAGAAGTAACAATTACTTGTCCGCCTGAACTTGGAGGACCAACGTCTAGTCTAACAACGCCGCCTTCTTTAGTTTTGATGTTATAATCACCGTTTGTTTGTAGAAACTGTCCCATCTAAATACCTTTAAGTAAAACTATACGTTGAGATGAATCATCATCAACTTCCCAGTTATAGTTTATATTTACAAAATCTTTCATTACGTTATCAATAATTTCTTTTATAAAAACCCAAACACTTGATTCTAATACTAATCCTGATAATGTCATTTCATTATCTTTTAATTCACTTGTTTGTTTTTTAACAAGTTTACAAACGCCTACGTTTCCTTCTTTATCTTCTACCTTAAACTCTGAGTTTGAAATTTGTGCTAAGACGTTACCGTTATGGCACGCCTTAGCACTTTCAATTTTAACTGAAACAACCAAGTTTTTTAGATTTTTTAAGAAATCCCAAAATACATTAATTGGTGGTTCCATCCTCAGTTATCCTTATGCGTCTTCTGTGAAGTCGTCGTCATCAGTGCCGATCAATGTGTTGTCGTCACCTGCTTCTTCAACTTGTGCTGCGCCATCTGAAGTAGATGCTGCAAAGTTCCAAGGAACAGTAACACCGTCATACAAGTTAGTACCTGTTGCACTAGGTGCTGATAGTGTTGCTTTCTTCCCAGAAATTTTACTTACTGTGTATGTTTCTGCATCGTCCATTTTGAATGAAATTGACATTTCGCCTGCTGCTAATGCTGCTGGTAATTTACCAGTTGTTAGCACACAAGTATATTCGCCTGCTGTTTCAATTTCTTCGCATACAAATTTCTTTGAACCTTTTTGCTTTACGATATAACCTTCTTTAACTGCTGTGTCGTTATGAAAGTTGACTTTGATTTCAGATCCAGCCGCTGTTGGCGTTCCGAATAATCTTTTGTTAAGTGGTCTTCCCATTTGTTTTCTCCTATAAAAAGTAGTCCCATCCGGGTTCTATCCGGTACGCTGTGGGTTAAACAGCATAAGTCCGCCACATTATGCGGCTCGCTATCTGACACAAGTATTTATCCTTTACTCAGTAAAGCCATTAGTTCAACTTTACTAATAGTGTTCATTAGCGTATTGATTTTATCTATTTCGCTTTGTGCAGATTCTATATATCTGTCTTTCTTTGTTTGTTTGTACTTGATCAAAAAATCCATATAGTTTTTCATATGAACTTCTATTGAGTTTTGTATTGACCGTATATCATGTGTAAACATAGGAAAGCGTTTACGCCATTTAGTTAATTGGTCTCGTAATTTGTTAAAGTCTTCATGACTTTTTATTTCAAGCATATGTATATTTAACACTCAAAGTCAAGTCATAAAAAAAGGGCGACATAAATGCCGCCCTTTTAAACACTGTAAAGTGTAGTTTATTGCTTACGCAAATCTTAGGTTCGCTGATGTTACAGCCACTTTACCTAAGTAGTCTGCCGCATTACCAAGAGATGATGCAGTGTTTGTTAACTCTACATAACCATATCTTGTCATGAAACTTACTACTGGCTCAAAAGTGCCTGGATCAAGAACCACACCGCTTGACATCAATGGGATGTATGGGCAGTAAAACGCTGCTGCGTCTGATTCGCTTGAACCTTTGTAACCAACAATTACATCGTCTGATGTAGCATAACCGTTAACATACACTTTCATCGCACTGTTTAAAGTTCCTACAAACTTAGTGTTTGTTGGTGCTTCAAAAGTACCTTCAGTTGTTCTTGCAAACGCTGAAGTTGTAGCAGATTGTAACAAAGTTAATACTGTTGGTGAAACAACAGCCCAGTTACCTGCGCCACGACGTGTACGCTGTGCAATCAAGTTAGCAACTCTGTTGATTTGAACTGCAAGTGCTGCGTGTTCATCACCAACGAAAGTAGCAGTACCTGACACTGCGCCTTGGTCGTATGTTAATGCGGCTGTACCAGCCAATGTTGATAAAGAAGTAATCACTTCCTGATCGATCTCAGCAGTAATTTCCTGCGCTAACGCAGCCATTACTTCAGCCTCGATATCAATCCCTTGCTGTGCTTGTGCATCCTGAGCAGCCTCAAAAGTCCAGCGAGCTGATAACTTACGAGTTTTGGCTTCAACAGTTTGCTTCAAGATTTGAATTGACAGTCTGTTTCCTGCTTCACCTTCTAGAGATGCAGTAGAACCAGCCTTGATGTCATCATTTCCTGAATAACCTTCAGCAATTTTGAAAGGTGATAATGCTTCTTCACCTGCAGTAGCATTCGTTCCAGACGCTGAAGTAAAGTTATCTGCATAACGTACTCTTAACGTGTGGATCTGTCCTACTGGTCCAGTCATTGGTTGAACACCAACTAATTCATTTGCGATGACAGTTGGCATTACACGTCTGATAACTGGTAAAATGACGCGATTTAGTGTTGCGACGTTGCCGGCAGAAGTTGCACCTGCTGTAGCACTCTCTGACAAATACTTACGGGTATTTTCCAGAGTGGTTGCCATAACAGTACGCTTGTTACCATTTAACCCTTCTAAAAGGGCGTCTTTGGTTTCTGACCAGCGTGACTCTAATAGTTGTGACATTGTTTGTTCTCCTTAAACTTTTAGTCCCGCAAGCCTGCGGATGTCAAAAATCTCAGCGGTTTTTTGCTCTGATCCGCCGATTGCTTGTGCCTGTGTTTTATCGCCTGTTACTTCTTTGCCTTCTGTCAGCGCCACCTTTTTCATTTGAGGTACATTTCCTTCCATTACGGCAGAAATATACTTGTCAAAGGTTGCGTGTAGTTTATCTGTCTGCACAGATTCTAAAAGTTCGCCCATAACTTCACGCTTTTCTTTTGAAAGCGGTGACATAAGTTCTGCCATTGCTTCCTTTCTTTGCGCTGAGTTATTCATACGAGTTATTTCAGTATCTTTGCTTTCAACTAGTTTCTCAGCATCAGCCGCTTTGGCTTCTGCTTCTTTAACTGCTTCTTCTTTCTGTTTTACAACTTTAAGAAGTTTGGCTGTTTCAGATTTTTCATTAAGATGGCTAGTTGCATATTCGCTTGCAAAACTTTCAAAAATTCTGCGACCAAAATCATTCGTGCGTGCAGCCTCGATATCTTCTTTTAATTGAGTCATTTCAGAACGCAGTCCTTTTGAAACTGTTTCCTGAATTGCTTCAGATGCTTTGTTGATAAATTGTTTCTTAACATCTTCAAATTTAGCCTTGCTATCTCTAACAAGTTTAACTTTGGTTTCAGCAAGATCCTTTTTATCAGCATGGAATTCTGCGATTTCTTTCGCCAATGAATTCACTATAAAAGATTCTAACTTGGCAACATTGCCCGCTACATTCTTACGGTCTTCACGAAGTTCACCTAGTTCCTTTTTAAGGTTGTTAAGAACGAATGATTCCATTGCTTTGGAATCGTCTTTAATCTTCTTAGCATACTTGGCTCTAGCCTCGATAAGTCCTTGACGGTCTTCAGCAAATTCAGATAATTCAGCAGTAATTCTGTCTGAAAGCATCTTATCTACTGCTTCAACCATTGCAGTTTTATCGTGCTCATACTTCGATGCAAATTCTTCACGTAATTGTGTAGAGATTGTGTCGCGGTTTTCTTGAACAGCAGTTCCCCAAGCGGATTCAATCTCCGACTTAGTTTCCTCGGAAATCACATTGTTTTCAAACAATTGTTTAACAAAGTCTAGCATGTGATATTCTCCTTAAGATTTAAGACCTTGAATTAAATTTTTCAAGCTCTCTGCTATATAACGTTGTGCCTGTGCGTCGCCTTGTACTTCTTGTGCTACTTTAAATGCCTCGTAACCACCTTTATTATTCATAAGGTGTTCATAAACTGGTGTTGGATAGGCGCCTGGAGCACTTGGTTGTGCTACCACATCCACAGTAATAATTTCAAATCCTTGAACATTACCACTTGGATCTACTTCGCCTGATCCTCGACTAGAAACTCCTAACTTAACTCCCGAATCCAACATGGTCGAAACTAATTGACCCATTGGAGTTGGAAGCATTTTAAGTTTTCCGTAGCCGTTAGGACCGTCCATCCACATTTTTGTAATCATGTGAGATACACGGTCGAGGTTGATACGTAAATCTTGAGGATGATCAACTTCACCTAGCACTGAATACCCCCCAGAAATCTGTTCGTTGAGCGTCTTGACAGCCCTATCAATTTCTTTCGAAGAATAAACACGCTGGTTAGCATTACGAATGTCACCTTGAATACAGATGCCACTTAAATGTAATGTTTTACCCTCGCCTTCATCACGTTCTACGACGATTTTAGCCTGGTCGAAGCTCAGATGTTCTTGTAGGTTAGTTTTCAACCTTAGTCTCCTCTATTATCTACGACCACGGAAAATTGATTGCTTGTTGTCAGCAGTCTCAGCAGCGCCTTTCTTTTCTGCACCGTGTCCTTTTTCATTGGACATCTTCGTTGCATTTTTGCTACCTGGAGTGTTAACATTGCCGCTTGCAATATCTTTAGGTGTAATATCTGCTAATCCGCCGTCATTTTTACCTGACTCTTCACCACCTTTTAAGATGTTAGCACTTGTTCCACCCATGTCGTTCTTCATGTTATCAACAACTGATTTTTTGTTGTCTGCTGTGTCTGCGCTACCTTTTGTTTCAGCACCGTGTCCACCTGCAACTTTTTCAACATACTCACGCATTGTTGCTAATTCAGCATCGCCTTCTGGGTCAGCAGATGATTCTGGAGCAAACATTTCTTCTTCTTTTTCTGCATCCATGTCCATCTCATCGCCTTCTTCGCCTTTAATTTCGTCGAATTTTGACTGTAGTTCATCAACGATTGAATCTAAATCCTGGAATAACTCTTCTGGCTCTTTATCACCTTCTTCGCTATCACCTGTAATGTCTGTTTCTAGATCGTCGGTTTTATCGCCGCCCATAGCATCCATTGGATCTTCGTCGTCTGCTTCTATAGCAACTTCTTCAAATTCTTCGTCAACTTCTTCGTCTTTATCAGATGCTTCATCTACTTTTTCGTCTTCTGCATCGTCATCTTTTGACGCTTCGTCTACTTCTTTGTCTTCTGCATCGTCATCTTTAGATGCTTCGTCAACTTCCTCATCTTTTACTTCTTCTTCGATAAGGTCTTCATAAATTTCTCTTGATTTTGATACCACGTACTCGTGGAATAACTCTTCTGCTTTCGCAGCATCGTCGTTAACCAAATGCTCAAGCATTTGCTCTAATGTTGTTTTATCTGCCATTGTATTCTCCTATATATAATTGGTAAGGCTGTTTGTTAATGTATTTACATTTTACTTATAAAATTGGGGTAAAAAGGGTGTTTTTTGATTCATTTGTTATTGATATATAGTTCCTTCGAAGGTTTTACCAAATTCTTCGATAGAAAGGTGTTTTAAGTTAGAATATTGTGGTCCTAACTTATCAGGTATATATGCTCCTGAAGTTATTACTCTATGAAACTGTGTATGTGGAAATTCTTTGATTACTTTTTCTGTTTGTGATAACCAATTACCAAAGAAAGTAGCAGAATCAGTACTTTTTTTGTAATTATGTGTGTCTGCGTACACATTATTAAACTTTCCTTGCAGTCCTTGATAGTCAAAACCGTGAATATAAATGTTTTTATGGCCGTTCTTTGCAGCAAACCATAGTGCTGTAGGCCCACTACTCCAACCTTTATGTGGATTAAATAGGTTTATTTTTTGTCGATCTTTGATACCTTTGTTAGGATTTGTCCATACAGTACCTTTGTTTGCATACCCTGAATCAATTAATTCATTAACCATCTTAACATCAACAGCAACAATATAATGAGGATCGAATTCTCTATACTGGGCATTGCACCCGTATACTGTTCCTATATCTAAAAGAGATTCACACTTCACATGTAATCTGCTCTTGCCATTGCCAAGAACAAATGCTATATCTTTGTGTACAGATTTTGGTTTATTCTTCTTGCTCAACTGGTGTTCCATACATTTGACTTATGAAACCCGCTTCGCTTTGCTTTTCTGCATCATGGGCTTCTGCTTGCAAGCGCAGTTGATTTATTTGACCCAAAGTAAGTTTAATTTTTCTAGTATCATCTAATTCAACAACAGATGAATCTTCTTTGTTGTCGTATCTACGATCAACAGCAAAGTCGTTTATCTCATCGTTAAAATAAAAAAATTCTTTCAAAAGCATACTTGTATTTATCTATGCAGGAGTTTCTGCTCCGGCATCTCCCTCTGGTTGCTCTGCTGCGGCTGCAACTTCTTCTGGTGCTTCAGCATCTTGTGTTGCGGCATCTGCTGCTATACCACCTGGGGTAATACCTGCGCCTCTTAACTCACCAGCAGCATCTTTGTCAACTCCGACAAGATTACTTCCGTTTTCTTCACGCCATAGTCTTTCGTTTTCTTTTATCTCTTCTTCAGTTAAACCTAAGTAACGTTTTAGTGCAAAACGTTTTGATAAGTGCGGAACTTGTTGTAGTGTTCCAAAAATATTTGCTCTTGTTGTATCTAACTCTGCTTGTCTGTATGCTGCAAAGTTTTGTGGTGGATTAAATTTTAATTCAAATAAACTTGGATCAATATTGTATCCGTTTTTAGACAACCAAAATTTAAATTCGTGATCAAAAGATTCTACAATATTACTTTGTAGTCTTTCGCAATATCTATTAAATCTTAGTTCTTGAATATATGCTGTTCCTACTTTACCATCTGAAACTGTATTTGCTTGTTCATCAACTGATGTTGGCAAATAACTTGCTGGAATACGTAAAGCTCTAAACAGTTTATTAGTAAAGTATTTTAAATCTGTAATTTCGCCTAGGTTAGTTCCACCTGGTAATGTTTCAACTTTAGAACCTCTTCCTTCTGCTGTTTGTGGAAAGAAGTAATCTTCGTTAGTTGATAGTGGATTATAACTTGCGTCAATAACACTAGTTCCGCCACCTGTTGAACTAGGAATACGTCTTTGTTGTATTTCGTTTTTAACTTTTTCAACAAAACTCATTGCCATGTGTGCAGGCATGTTACCTACATCAACATAAAAAATTCTTCTTTCAGGAGCACGTTGTATTCTATAAATGATAATTGCGTCTTCTAGTAATTCTTTTTGCTTGTAAACTTTAAACACACTTTCAAGTAATGAATTACCAAATGGATAGTTACCGTCTAATCCTTCTGATAAACTGATGTGCATAATATGTTCTGCATCTACAGTTACTTCATTTTGTGCATTTTGAAAACGTGTACCTGGCGGTTGTGCTGCATCGCCAACCATTCCTCTACCAAATCCACCGCCGCTTGTGTATGAACTTGTTCCGCTTGGTGATGTGTTTGTTGTACCGTGTGGTGTAGTTGCTACTAAATTTTTAAAGTTAAAGTTAATATCTTTTACAACATACTGCTCAGGAAGTTTTCCTTCGGATTCGTTAACAATAATTTTAGAGACTTTTGCTTGATCCACATATAACAACTTTCTAGTTTCTGGATCACGCATGAAAAAACAATCGCCATATTTGAATACATTTCTTACTATTCTAAAAATTCTATTTTCTAACTGTTGTATTTTACACCATTTTTGTAATGCTTCTTTTATAAGTTTTGTTTCTACTCCTGTCGGAGCATTTCTAAAGAAGCAATGGAAAGGAGTAGCATTTTCTTTATCTTTACCTGTACAAAATTCTGCAAGAATATCTAATGCTGCATTTACTTCTGAATCCATATCCATTGTGTCGTACTGCATATATTTTTCAATACGATTTGGACTTCCTGCATATACGTCAGGTAAGTATGATGAGTAGTTAGACCGTGCAGGACCGGGACGTCCACCGCCACTAATTGGGCTGTATGATCCTGATTGGTTTTCGGTATTAACCGGTGTAAAGTATTTTTTCCAACTCATAACTTATCCTTTATTATACAGTCTGTATATATTGTTTGTCAACCATTATCCTACAGTATATGCATCATTTGACATTCCTTGTGCAACTCCAATGTGTTTTTGGCTTAAAGAGTTACTTAGTCTTGTTAATGATACTAATTCTTCTATGTTTGTATTTAACGCTAACATGATTTCTTCTGGTGTTTTCTTGGTTTCGGTTATACTAGATAATTCATCTTCTTTGGCTTTCTTTTCTTCATCTGTTTTCTTTTTGAGTTCTTCTTGTTTTTTAATAGCCTCATTCTTTTCTTTTTCTTTTTCTGCTTCTAATTTTTTCTGCGCATCTGTTGCAGTTGTTGAAGTAGAAGAAGTATCTCCTACTTCTGCTTCTGTTGCAATATTGTTTTCTTCTTCTGCTGCTGCGCCTTCGGCTTCTTTTTGTGCTTCAGCCGTACGTTTTTTTACTAATTCAAGATCTCTCTTTAATTGTTCTATTTTGGCTTTAGATTTTTTAATACCACTACTTTCAAAACCTAAATATTCATTTTCACCTGCTTCACTTCTTTCAATTCTAGCCTGTTGTTCGGTAATTTGAGCTTCAAGATCTTTTATGGTATCTTCGCCAGCAATGGCATCACCAATGGCTTCACCAGCCATTTCACCACCTTTACTTCCTGCCCAATAGCCTATAGCACCACCAATTAGTCCTCCAATTGCTGTACCAACAATAGGAACTACCGATCCCATAGCAGCACCTGCTGCTGCACCTGTTAGTGCGCCAGCACCACCGCCCACAGCGCCGCCAATTGCTTCTGATTTTTCTACTGTTGCTTCGTTACCAGTAATTTCTCCTGCTTCGGCTTTATCATCTGCTGCCGCTGCACCTGTATAGCCTTCGTATGCACTCATCAACACTGCAAGAGGCAAAAATCTTCTTGCTACGCCTTTGGCAACTGCGCCTTTGCCTCCAGGGCCTGCAGCACCTGGCATTCCGCCACCTACTTTTCCACCTACTTTGGCTTTGCCTGCTTTGGTGGCTTTGCCACCTGTAAGCATATTAGCACCTGCTGCTAGACTCATGCCTTTTAATGCTGCTGTTGCAAGTAGTGCCGCACTATTAAGTGCAAGTACAGTTCCTGCTACAAGTTCAAAATTATCAGCGGCTAATTCAACGGCTTTAGGCAAATATTCAATGGCGATGTCTGCTGCTGTGTTGAAGACTGTTTCTAACTTGCTTAAATCAATAGATGCAAGTGCAGTGGTCATCTCGATTGATTTTTGATTAATATTCTGTTTGAAGCTCTGTACTGTAGCCGGATCAATTAGATCCGGTATTTCTTTAATTGTAATATCTTTTAGATCTTTTTCATTTTGTGCAAGAGTTTCTTCTAGAGTTTTTGTTCTGGCTGCAACATTTAAAACACCTATAACAAAATCGTTTGCCGCTGGATCAAATTTACCTAGTGTTTCTGCTAACGGACTCTTGGCAAACTCGTCTGCTTCTTTTTTGTATTGAGTGGTAAAGTTGTTCATTTGCTCAGTACTTAAAGTACCGTTGTTTTGCATCTGAGTAAACAACTCTTGAGCACTACTACCTGACTGTTTCAAGTAAGCCATTACTTCGATACCAGCATCAGTAGTTGCAGTACCTGTGGCTAAAATCTCTTTAAGTCCTGCTTGGTGTTGCTTAGGAATACTATCCATCAACGCCTTCATATTTTTCTGGCCGTCTTCGTCCAGTTTGGACATCATAATCCTGTACTGTGCGTCTGCCTGTCTAGCGTCTTCTTCAGCCTGTAATGATTCTTTGCTCTTACCTGTTAACTTACTAACAGCATCTAAGTTCTTCAAGTATGTGTGTGTGCCTTCAATTAACTGTGCATCAGTCTTGCCTTGCAGTCTTCCATTCCTTGCCAACATTTTAGAATAGTCTGCAAATCCTTCGTTGATATCTGCTGTGCTAAATCCTAATCTTGCAAGGTCTGCTGCAAGTGGAGTGTTTCTAATGTCCTTACCAAGTTTTGCTAAACGTTTAGCACCTTCGGCTGTGCTACCACCTAACAACATCAATGCTTCAGAATTACCTTTAATTATTCCGCCAAATTCTGAAAGTGACAAACCTGCTTCACTTGAGGATTTCAACATGGCTGCCATGTTGCCGCCAAAGTTAGCACCTACTGAACTTACTTCTAAAAATGCTGCGTGTGTTTGATCAACTGCACCTGCTACTGGTCCAAATATACCTTTGATAACATCACCAACTCCCATAGGAATTTGGCCTAATGCACCTACAGCACTACCAATAGAACCATCCATGCCTCGTACAGCCTCTGCTGCAGAACTTACTTTATTAATTAAACCTACTATTGCACCTGCGGCTTTTTCAACATTAGCCTGAAAATGTGTTATTTTCTTAACTGATTCGTCGTAGGCCTTTGTGTTTTCTTCAACTGAAGCGGTTTCTTTATCTTTGGCTTTATATGCTCTAAGTGTGCTATCGTTGAACTTCTTACCATTTTTTACTTGATTTTGGGTTGTACCTGCAAGGTTGCCCATTGCCTTTTCAAAATCTGCATGGTTTTTGAATTCTGACTTGGATTTAGCAGCAACAACCTGCATTGCTGATAATAGTTGCTTTAACGTGGCTTCCGTCGCGGCATTATTAAGAACAATTTCTTCTTGTCCAAAATTACCAGTTACATCAGCCATTTACTATTTCTCCAGAAATATACGCATATAAATACATTTGTTAATATGCAATTATATATTATTTATCGGAGATAAAGATGGACGAAAACAAAGAACTACCAAAGGTAGATGTTACAGGGAGTGCTCCAGCGACTAGCAATGGTGATGCCGCTGTTCAGAGCAGTCCTTTATCTGCCTACTATAGACAACCTAAAATTTACGTAAGTTTACCAAGTAAAGGAAACTTCTACGCACCGGCCGCACTTGATAAGAGTGAAGACGGAACATATGCTGTGTACAGCATGACAGCCAAAGACGAATTAATGTTTAAAACACCTGATGCATTACTAAGCGGGCAATCAACTGTTGCTGTTATTAACAGTTGTATTCCTTCTATTAAAGATCCTTGGCAATTACCTACAATCGATCTAGATGCTATCCTAGTTGCAATTAGAATAGCCACTTATGGCGAAAACATGGACATTGATACAGAGTGTCCTGCTTGCAAAGAAGAGCAGCGTTATGGATTTGATTTAACAAAATACTTAGAAGAACTTGCACAGTTTAACTATACAGATACATTTACATCCGGTGAACTTGTTTTCCATATTCGTCCATATACTTACAAAGAGTTCACAAAGAAAACACTTGCAAGAATCGAACAAGAAAAAATATTCAATATCATTAATGATAACGAAATGTCCGACGAAGAAAAAGTTGATAGATTTGGAGTTAGTTTTGTAAAATTGACAGAGCTTACAGTTGAGTCTGTAGCAGATGTAGTTAGACGAATTGATACTCCGCAAGGTTCAGAAACAGATCCAAAACAGATACGTGATTTTATTCTTAATGCACCAAAAGAAATTTTTGAAAACTTGCAACAAAGTTTACAAAAGATGAAGCAGCAGTTAGATTTAAAAGTTAAGAGTGCAACCTGTGACAAATGTTCACATCAGTTTGACATTAACGTTACAATGGACCAAGCAAATTTTTTCGGAGCAAGATCTTAAAGTTATCCTTGCCGGAGATCTTGCAAGAAGTAAAAAAATTAGATAATGAGGCGAGGGCGATCAAGAAGGAAGTCTTGAAGATGTGCTGGTATATGCGAGGCCTCAGTTACAGCGAAGGCATGCACCTTGGCAATGAAGAGCGTGAAATTGTCGGCGAAATAATTAAAGAAAATTTAGAAACTACCAAAAAAACCCAACTGCCTTTCTTTTAGGCTGCTAGTAACTTTTTAGCGTCTTCAATCTGTTCTGGTTTTAACTTTTTAAGTTCAGCAGCCAAATCGTTTATATTTGCCGGAGTACCTCCAGGCGCTGCTGTATCTTTTCCTTGTCCTGCGCCTCTATTTTGGGCAATAGGATTTCCTGTATTATCGTCTATACCATCGTTATTTGCGTCTACTGGATCAGTTGCTGTAGTTGTTGCATCTGCACCTTGATCACCGTTTGTTGACGCTGTATTCGCGTCTGTTGCACCATCTGCTGCTGGTTTATCAGTTGTTGTAGTATCAGTTGCTGTTGCTGTAGAAGTTGACGTTTGAGAATTCATTTTATCACTTAGTTCTTCTGCTGCTCCTGGTTCGATATTTGCTCCACCTTTGATAGGTTTATCAGTTTGGGCATCTACAACATCAAATTTCTTAGGATCTACAGTACTTGGTTGCATTGTGTATCTTTCGCCTTTTGGTGTAAATGCGCCTGCTTCTTTATTCATGTTATCGCTCATAGGTTCTGCTTTTTCAGGATCAAGAGCAACACCATCTTTAACAGGCTTACTAGTTTGCTTATCAATAATATCTACTTTAGTTTCATCATTTGCATTTTTTTGTAAAACATATCTTTCATCTTTACTTAATGTAGCGTTACCTGTTGCTGGATCGGTACTAGATGTATCAGTATTCCCTGCTCCAGGTGCTGGTGCATCTGTTGCTTGATCGCCTGCATCGCCTGCTGTTGTTGCGTTCGGGTCATCTGTTGATTGATCTGCTGCATCAGCATCTTTGTCTGCGTCTGGTGCATCAGTTGTTCCAGGAACTTCAATCTTCATAGAATCATAAGTGCCTTTAATAACATCGTCTGCAACACCTAGTCCTTTAATTACATCGTAAACTGCCGCACTGTCAGTTGGTGAGTCTGCTTTCTTCCAAGCAGTCATTAATTTTTCTGCTGTTACTTTTGTAGTAACTTGTTTTGCTGCTCCACTGATTGCGCTGCCTGCTGCTTTGGCTCCTGTTTTAAGAGCGCCGCCTACTTTACTTGCTGCGCCTTTAATTGCATCCATAGGACCTTCATTCAAATTATGTCTATGATAATGTGATACTGCATCAAACACACTTTCAAACATTATTTTGTTTTCTAGCATATGTGTGTTTACAGTTTCAACTCTGTTGAACAGCATATAAATCTGTCCTTCGCTAAGTCTTTTGACTTTGTAATTAATTGATTCTTCTTTTGCGGCTGCATCTCCGCCTTCGCCTTTTGCTACAACTTTTTTATCTTGTAATGCTACACTCATTGCTACCGCAACTGCTGCTGCACCAATTGACTTTGCAACATCCTGCTTGAATGTATCAACTAGTGTTTCGATTCCTGCTTGAGAATCCATTGAAGTGCCTGAATATGCACCTAAGAAGTCGAACAACTTCTGGCTATCTTCTTCTGATAAATTTGCTTTATCAATATTATCCCATACAGGGTGCGTTTCCATAGTTTGTACTGATTTTACAACAAATACAGCATCTCCATTTGCATCAACACCATTAATACTAACTTCAGCATTAAAGTTAATAGGTGGTTCAATACCGCCTACACTTGTGCTTACTTGTGAACTAAATTGGTCGCCTACTTGAATTTCTGTACCATCTGGCAAAGTTGTTGTTCCTAGTGCAGGAACATCATCGCCTGCCCACGACGTTGCACTAGATTCATTTGCTGAAATAGTTGTTCCCATAAATTCTGCATCAGTCATTGCTTTTTCCATTTGGAACATTTTTTGCAATTCGTCAGCATCAATGCCTTTTGATTCAGCCCATGCCTTTACTTCAGGTGAAATGTTTGGTTCAGTATCAAAGTTGATACCTGCCTCTTTAAGCGTGTCTGCTTCGATAGTTTGTCCTGGAACAGTTTCAACAGTTGAACTGTCTACAGCACCACCGTCGGCCGTGCCTGAATCTTGATCGCCATATTGGCCATCATCGCCTGGTAATTCTGTTTTATCAACACCTACATCTGTTGAAGTTGTTGTACTTGTTTGTAAGTCTTGACCTTCTAGGCCTGCATGATCAGCAAGTGCCTCTCTGCCACCTAATTCGTTAATTTTATTACTGATTTCTTCAAATTCTGCTTGGAATATTTCTTGTTCAGCACCAGTTACATTTTTAAGTGCTGTTTCTAATGCGTTTTGTGTCTTAAGTAGATCCTCTGCTGCATCTACAGGAAGATTTGCAATTTTTGTAACTGCCATTCCTTCTAGCCCGCTTACATCAATTGATTGTCCGTCACTTGCTATAAGTGTTTGTGCAAGTTCTGGATCTACTAGGTCGCCAATCATTTCAATTGCGCCACCAGCAAGAGCACCAATAGCACCAGTTTTAATTGACTTACCAACTGCTGTAGAAAGTTCTTTGCCTTGTAATACGTCTTTAGTTGCTCGAGCAAGGAAACCGCCTATCAAACCGCCTAATGGTCCACCTGCTAGTGCAGCGGCTGAAGTAAGAATAGCAACAGCAACACTTGCCTTACCTGGATTTTCTTTTGCCCAGTCGCTTACTGCTTTTACAGCACCTACTACTTTAGAATCTTTGTCGCCTATCTTTGCTTTTAATTCTTTAAACTTAGCGTCTATATTTTGTACAGGGCCTGCTTTTTGAATCGCAGCACCAAGTTTATCAATTTGTTGATTAATTGCAACGGCTGTATTTTTAACAGCATCTGTGCCTTTACCTATTGCTGTTCTGTTTGATCCTGCATCAGTTGCACCTTGTTCTACATTTGCAAATACCTGTTTAATTTGGTCTGCTGTTAATTCTGCTTCAAGAACAATACGTTCTACATTGCTTACAAAAGGATTAATTACCTTTTGTTCCAATAAAAGCATTTCAGGATTATTCCACCCTTCAGTAATATATTTTTTTTGTAACTGTTCTAATCTCATGTTATAGCATCTTCAATAGTTGTTGTCTGTCTTTAGCAGGAAGCATTTCTAATTTTGCTTGCAGTTCAGGTGGTAGTGTCGAGCCTGCATCTTTAAATTGTCCTGCTGCACCTTGTGCTGCACCTTTTAGTCCGCCTTGCTGTGCGTTTGCTGGAGCAACTCCTGTTCCTTGATCTGCTTGTCCACCTTCATCACGTGCAATTGCTTGTCTTACCGCTGCCATAAAAACATTATCTAGTTGTCCACCTGATAAAGAAACAGCAGCAGCATCGTTTTCAAATATAAACGTTGCTTCGCTCCAATCAATAGATTGATTAACTACTTGCTTGTTGTTCGCGCTAGGTGGTACAATTTTTTTCTTAGCACCTTTAATTGCTATATTGTTATCTGGTGTATCTGCTGCTTTATCAACAGGCTTTGCATTTGTATCAGTTGCTGGCGTACCAGGCTTTGCATCAGTTTGTTTCTGTGCATCATTAGGATTCACTTGATTGATTTTTTCTAAACCTTTTTGTGCACCTGCAGCAGCACCTTTAGCAACATCTGCTATGCCTTTGCCTACTGCTCCTACGGCTTTACCAACACCTTTAACTGCTGCGCCAGCAGCCGCGCCAACTTTTTGACCTCTAGTTACTTTGGTCATTTCCTGTTCAGCGTCACCTGTAGGATAGTTGTTTTTTCTTAAGAAATCGATTACTAGTTGTGGACTAGGAGGTTTTCCTACTTTACCTAAATACGTATCAAACTGCTGTTTTAACCAGTTTGCTTCTTTACCTACTTCAAGATCACCCTTAGCCTTTCTTCCAGTTTGACCCGGAACTAAAGATTTTGCTTTTTTACCCATACGAGCTAGAAAGCCCTGCGGTGCTTCATCTACTTGTTGTTCAATCAGAATTTCGTTTAAACGCATTGATTCCTATCCATAACCGTTATGTAATGTTATTTATTCATTTACATTGTAAGTAAGATCTAAAGATCTTATGCATTTTCGCTAAAGCTCAATGCATTTTTCTTCTTACACATTATATATATGATTACAACAATTACGAAGTAATTTTGTTAGCATCATGTAGATAGTAGAGCCACAATTCGCCCGTTGCCGGGCGAATGTGTTGTTGAGCTTCATGTGAGTTAGCATCACCACCCTGTTTAAGAAGATTACATATAATATGTACGGAGGCGGCGTACCGCATACCCCCTACTTCAGCATTCGCATAATACGCGGAAAGTAGTTAATCCCAAACAGTCGAAATCACTTACTCTGTGGTTGCTTTTTCTCAGAGCCACGATCTTTTATACCTAAGTTAGTATTGTCCTTGCAACGCACTAGTCCACCGGTGTATTTCTCACAAGTTCAAAGTGGGTCGAGCAGCCTCGACCAAACAGTGTTGCTATGTAGATTAAGTTAAGCCTTGGTTTTGATATGTCTTTCTAGAAGTGCCTTGCGTAATTTGTCTGAACCGCCTACTCTAACGTTTATGATGCCATTGTAATATTCATCTGATTCTAAAACTCTACGGTCAAACTGCTCTCGTGCTTCAAGATAGGACATTTCGCCTCTACCGTGACACATGTAAATTATATCTCTCGTAAAGTTTTGAGGGCCTAGTGCGTCAACATCAGCCTGTAAGTTATCGGAACTACCCCAATAGTCTTGCCAGTCTGACTCTTTGTATCCGCGCCTCTTGTTTTTTTTGCCTTTGAGTGGTGGTTTAGTTGTTTTAAACTTGGCTAGTTTTTTGCCTACGTATTTTTTATTATTAGTCTTGTTGGTGATAAGATACACAAAGCCTTCATATTCATTTGGAATACTTTCTATTTCTTTGCCTTCAAATGTCCAACTAGGAATCTTCATCAGTCTTACTTACTTTAGTAGGACGACCGACCATGCCTTTTCTGGATTCTTTTCTTTCTTGCCTTTTATCTTGTATTTCTTTACGCCTTACACTTGCAAAGTTACGTATCTCTGACAACCAAAAGCGAGACTTAATGCCTGCTTCATCACTTCCATGATATTCAAAACGTTCCTGCCATTTAAAATAGTTCTGGAACGCTTCAATCATTTTGTCGTGACTGTCAGTTGCCATAATATTATTGGACTATTTCAATATCGTTTGAATATGAAGTAAACCCATTCTCCTTAATAACTTTCAATACATGATTAACACGCCCTGCTAAATCATCTCTGTGCGAGATTAAGAATACATTCTTATTACGTTCACGTGTCATTTTCTTAAGAATACTAATACTGCTTTCAACTCCAGCACTATCCATACCACTATCTACAAGTTCATCAATAAACAATAGATTGATACCGTGATATAAAGATTCCCATACATCTCTAAATGCCCAACTTAGACTTAATATGAGTCTATTTCGTTCTCCTCTACTGAGGTTATCGAAGTCTAAGTCCTGTCCTAGTTGTGTAATAACCACTGTTAAATCGTTCTGAAATTCAACAATATGCGGTAATCCTACTTTAGACAAGTAGTATGTTAAACGTTGATTTAGATATGCTAAGTTCTGTTCAATAATCTTTTTACGAACAAAACTATCTTTATTAGTAAGCAGTTTGTACAAGAAGTCCATATGATCTTTTTCTTTTGTAAGATCATTTAGTTTATCAAAACTAACTTCTTGTATCGCAGTTTCTTTTAAATCATCGATCTGTTCAAGATATGGATTTTCATCTGTTTCCTTTTGTTCTAGTTCTTTTTGTAAACTTTCAACTGTGTTACGATGATTGTATGCTTCTTCAACACTATCATATTGTGTCGCAGGGCAACTTTCTAGTTCACCTATATCAGCAATAACCTTTGCGTGTTCTTGATATTGTGTTTCGTTTGTTAGTATTTGTTGTGCTGCTTCTTGCAATAGTTCTTCTTTTCCTTTAAGGATTTCATCTTGTTTACTATCATGTAGTTCTTGCCCACAAGCATAACACTTGTGATCCTTAAGTGCTGCAACTTCTTTATCTAGTTTTGTAATTGTTTTTTCTTGCTTCTCAGTATCCGCAGTAATAGATGCCATCCAACGCTGTGCTTCATCAAGCGAACGCTTTCTATCGTTAAAACGCTCCCAACATTTGTGTGCTTCAATCTCTGATTCAATATCAATTTTTTCAAGTGCTGCAATACTTGCATTTAATGACTTTATATTCTGTTGTTTTGTATCTTCCCACATACGCTGTTTGCGTTCAAGGCTTTGAATATTTTCTTCAATTCTTTCATTACTTGCTTTTACTGTTTCTATTCTTGTACTCTCTGTACTAATACCATCTCTATTAGTTTTCATTTTGTCTTTAAGTATTTCTGCTTTCTCAGAAAGCATTGTAATACCAAGCAGTTGTTCAATAACAGCACGTTGATCGTTGTTCTTCATTGATAGGAAAGGCTCTGTGTACGTGTTCAATGCAAGTATATGCTTGAACATGTCATGGCTCATACCAAATAATGCTTCGATATCTTTCTGTGTTTCTCTACTATCACCTTGTGCTTCGTCAGTATCTGTTGGTTCTTGTTCAGTACCATTAACAGTAAACTTTAAAGTATTAGGCTTTCTGCCTCTCTGTATGCTATATTGTATATTATCTTTCTCAAATTCGATAGTAACCAACATGCCCTTGCCGTTAATCTTGTTGATAAGATTGTCTCTCTTAATATTTGTAAGGGCATTGCCATAGATTGCATAACTTAGTGCGTTGACGATAGTGGTTTTACCAGTGCCGTTTCTGGAACCGCTACCGTCACCGCCTAAGTCTAGGTTTTCACCTAGCACAAGTGTAAGTTCTCCTTTGTCAAAATCAATTGCTTGAGTTTGATTACCCACACTCATAAAGTTTTTAACTGTGATGTTTTTAATTCTTATCATAGGTCTCGATAAATCTCCGTAAGCATGCGTCTGTCATACGTTTCGCCGTCTAATTGTTCAATCTGGTTTAATACAATCGTATCAACACTTTCAAATGAAACATCAATAGGATCGATATTGCTTTCAATTTCTACTTTCTCTGGAATCAACATAAGTTCACGAAGTTTAAACTGTGGTATAAATTGTTCTTTAATAAAGTTTGCTTCTTCGAAAGTAATCTGTACGTCAATTGTTACACGACAATACATATTTTCTTTTAAATGATCTTCAGGTTTTTCTAATAGTTGCGAAAGTTTAAAAGTTCTAAACACTGGCTGATTAGGCCAAGTCTTATATTCAGGCGTACCTCCCCAGTCTAAGAACATCATACCACGTTCGTCATCCCATGCGTCTGCATAGTTGTGAGGAAATGCATTACCCATATAGGTTACATTGCCTTTTGTTTGACGTTTATGGAAGTGTCCTGAGAATACATATTCTTGATTAATAAAGTGATTTGGTTGTAGTTCACCGTGATCAGGCATCTCAATCATTGCATTCATTTTAAAATATGGCAGTTCGAAGTGTCCAAACACATATCTGCTTTTAATATCTTTTACTGTTTTCCATTCTTCTCCAACTAACCAAGGAAGTAATGTAACTTCACCTTCTGTAAATATATCTGTTATTGGAACAATGTTAGGAAACAATCTCATAAACTCAATAGAGTTAATTTCACGCTTGTCTTTATAAAATAAATCATGGTTACCTACCATGAAATAAGTTTTTTCAAACGTTTCATTAAGTCTTTCTAGATTACTAACAGTATAGTTCATTGTGCTGACGTCTGTAGTCGCACGGTTGTGGTGCCAGTCTCCTAAAAATATACAAGTTTCAGCACCAGCGGCTTTTGCTTCTTCACAAAACCACTTTATAAATTGTTCACAATCTGCATTGTGTATTCTTGAACCAGACTTCATACCAAAGTGTATATCAGTGAAGCAGGCTGCTTTCTTAAATAACGGCATTTATTCTCCTTACTTTATATTGTAACGGATATCTTTGATAATGTCAAGTTTTTTTCTTTTCTTTAGGTTGACTAGGATGTGTGTCGGCATTCTGTCTAGTCCAACTAGGATTCATTCCGTTCATTTCTAAGATATCATCTCTTATATTTTGATTACGTTTTTCAATATTAATGATCCTAACAAAAGAATTAGTTACTGCGGCTGTATAATAAGCGAATGGATTTTGTGATTTTGATTCATCAAACTGCAACCCAATTTGTGCTAATTGTAATATTGCTTGTCCTTTCATTTCATCGTTGTAAGTATAGCCTCGTACATTTCCTCTTGTAGCATATCTTTCACAAAGTTTTATCCACATGCGAGCAAGTTCATTTGTTGCTTTACCTGCTTTAGGATTGAAGAAACCGTTCTCCATACCACCTTCCCAGTGACTTTTGCCTACACATATTAAATTTCCTTTGTCATCAAACTTCCAATGTTGAAAAGGAGGAAAGTTTACTTTAACATGGCTGTCAGCAACTGTCTTTTTTGTTTTCTTACGTGTAAGATCTTCAGGAATATGTTCAAATGACATAATACGGAAAACTAAATCCGTTTTTTCCATGGTTTTATAATCTATATTGAACTCTTTAGCAGGAATCTTCTTTCCAGCGGCCATTACGGCTGCTTCGTGATTTTCCCTCGCAAGTCTAGCAGCACGGTTGCGTTTTGCTTCGGCTGTAGTTCTAATGTTAATTTTTTCGAGACTTGGCAGTATAATATCATATTGATGAAAATCTTTATCTACAAAGGAGCAGAAGGCGGATTTACTCTTGTGTATTTGTGCTAATATGTCTCTATTGTTAAGGTATTTTACTTTTCTCATATGTTCTCCAGAACTTTTTAATATTTATTATAATAGCACATTATGAAAGAAATAAATAGAGTAAAGTAATCAAATGATGAGGAAATATTACCAAAATGAGTTTATCAGTTAATCCGATATCACTATTGGTATCAAAAATAGATGCAGAGACGCAAGCAGCACTAGATGTAGCAGAAGCAGCCTTCAATGCACCCAAGGTAGGAAACCAGTTTGAAAAGGCAAGACTTGATGCAAAAATGGCAAAGTTGGGAGGTGACATCGGCAGTGGATTAAACGCCGCTGGTAGTGTAGGAGGTGAACTGTTAGATAAAGTAACCACAGGTATGGGTAATGTTATCAATAACAATCTTGACGGCGGATCAGAATCCGGCATACTAGATTCATTATCGTCTACTGTAGGTAGTTTTGGTAGTGTAATTGGAAATGCTACAAACAGTGTAGGCACATCTTTAAATAACTCACTTAATGAAATAGGATCACTTGCAAGTAAATTTACCGGAGGTAATCTTGCAGGAGGTATAGAACAACTAGCAGGTCAAATAGCACAAGGTGCAGGCGCACTAGATGATTTTTTAAGTTTAAAACGTGGTGCTAACATACCTAAAGGCGGAGAACTTTTTCAATCATCAGGAGAAGGTATACAAGTTATACCTAAAAACGGTGAGGACTGGCGTGTTAGAATTGCTTGTGATTGGAGTTTATTCCCTGGTAACCCTCAATTTGAACTATTACAAAAGTCAGCGGGAGTAGTTTTTCCTGTACTTCCTTCGATTACATTCTCTACTAAAGCAAACTATACACAAATTGATCCTATTCACAACAATTATCCGTTCCAGGCTTACAAAAATTCACAAGTTGATGAAATAATGATCAATGGTACTTTTGTTTGTGAAGATGAAACTCAAGCAGCATACTGGATAGCAATGACAACATTCTTTAAAACAATGACCAAGATGTTTTTCGGTCAAGGTGCAAATGTAGGTGCTCCACCACCAGTGTGTAGATTAACAGGATATGGTGCAAGCGTGTTTGATAACGTGCCAGTTGTAGTAAAATCGTTCTCAGTTGATTTCGACAACGATGTACAGTACAAACGCTGTAACGCCTTTGGCACAAACACATGGGTACCAATTACGAGCAGTGTAAACATAAACGTACAACCGGTTTACAACAGAAGAAATTTAAGACAGTTTAGTTTAGTTGATTATGCTAAAGGAAATTTAAAAACACCATCAGGCAAGGGGTACTTATAATATGGCAATTTACAAACAATCGTCTCCGTATCATGCAACACCTGCAAATAGTTTGTATCTTGAGTTATTAAGTATCAGACCTGTACCAGCACAGGCGGATGATTACTTATATACTATTGAGAATCAATATAAAAGACGTCCTGATTTATTAGCATACGATTTATACGGTGACGCTAAACTATGGTGGGTATTTGTGCAAAGAAATATGGAAACAATTAAAGATCCTATATATGATTTTGTTCCAGGAACGAAAATTTATATACCTAAAGAATCTAATTTGCAAAGATTTTTAGGAGTCTAGCATGGCTGACTTGAAAGAGTACAGAATTCAATCCACTGGTAGCGCCGCGAATTTCAACATCACCGACGAAACTAGAAAGCAACCTTACATTACCACAAGAATTAATGGCAAAGAAGCCAAAGTGTACGGCACCAAGGAGCAACTAGACACTTATCAGAACAAAAAACCAGACGGTACAAAAAAACTACCTACAAAACAAGACAGTGCAATTATCAAAGCATTTGTTGAGAAGTTTAAAAAAGAATCAGGCGCAACAACAGATCTAGATAAAGACGAAAAGGAAGACGAAAAGAAAAAACCAGAGGGATCTAATGCAGGATCGTCAGGTACAAATTTAAATGGCATAGTACCAAATCCTCTAGGACAGTTTGCTAGTGTAAACCATTTATGGACTATGGCAGTCCTTACACCTAAACAATTTAATAATCCTAACCTATATAGAAATGCAGTTGGTATGAGTTTTGCAAATCAATCATATGATGTTTCATCTACAGTAGATGTTGAAACTACAATCATGGGTCAAAAAGCAACTTTCAAAGATACCAGGACAGCAAGTTTGCAATCTAGTATTGTTTTTAGTAGTGCAGGTAGAGGCGACGCAGAAAGAGTAAACACAAAATACGGCAAGCCAGAATACTTTGTAGATAATTTTAATATGACATCTATAATTGCTGCAACTCCTAGAACAGGAAATCAAAATGCAATTAACTTTACATTTGATATACTAGAACCTTATTCCATGGGATTGTTTTTGCAGAGTTTACAGAATGCCGCAATTAAAGCAGGCTACTCAAATTACTTAGATAGTCCGTTTTTGTTAAAACTTGATATTATAGGTTTTGATGAATCTTCTAAAATTAAAAAAACAATTAAACCTAAATTTTTTATTTTAAAATTAAAGAAAGTTACTTTTAGTGTAGATGAAACAGGAAGTAAGTATGCTGTAGAAGCATATCCTTATAATCATCAAGGATTCTCAGACACTGTGGATACAGCATTTACAGATATTAACATAGGTATAACAACAGGAACAGCACCGATGCCACAAGAAGAAAAAGGCACGGTTAGAGATCTTTTAGCAACTGGAGGAAACAGTTTAGTTGCCTTGCTTAATAAAAATGAAGAACTTGCAGTAAAGCAAGGTAGATATGATATAAAAGATAGATACGAAATACATTTTCCAGAAAAGTCTAGTCAACGATTTACTAATCAAAACCAATCAAGTAATGATGCTAATGCTGGCGCAACTTTTAATCCTGCTGACGCTGGTCAAAACTCAGTAGGCGGAACAGAAGTTGATGCAACAACAAGTCAAAACATAGGTAACAATCCTGTTGCTAAATCTAAATTTGGGTTTGATACAAAACGTGGTGGTAACTTTCCTTTCAAGACAGACAAAGATGTTGTTGATGAAGAAACCGGCCGTGTAAATAGAGGCATAATGCAAATTGATGAAAGCGCAAGGTCTTTTCATTTTACACAAAAACAAAAATTAACAGATATCATTACACAAGTTATACTAAGTTCTACATGGGCCAAAGAAGCAACACAAAAGGCTACAAAAGCAGACGGTATGATAGACTGGTTTAAAATTGATACGCAGATTGAATTTTTAGATTATGATGCCTCAATTGGCGACTTTGCAAAAAAATACGTTTATAGAGTTGTGCCATTTAAAGTGCATTCTAGTATATTTGGTAATCCTAATGCAATTCCTCCAGGGTATGATATATTAGAAAAAAATATTGTTAAAAAGTACGAATACATATATTCTGGACAGAATACAGAAATACTAAGTTTTGATATTGATATTAACTATCTATTTTATAGTGGAGCAAATCCACAGTCAGAAACTAAAACAAAAAACGAAGACAATAAAGATAATAAAGGACCAGCCGGCAGCAATCCAAAAGAGGTAGAGATAGAGAAAGGTAATAACTCTACAGCACAGGCTGCAAATTTAGGTAAATCTAAAGTTAAGAAAAATCCTGATCTATTTAATGTGTTGCGAGGAGGATCAGGAGACGTAGATGTTGAACAAAAAATTGCACAAAGTTTCCAAGATGCATTTATCAATGTCACAAGTGCTGACTTAGTAAAAATTAATTTTACAGTAATGGGAGATACCTATTATTTGATTGACAGTGGATTAAGTAATTACTTTGCTGCTGAATCAGGATCGTCAAACCTATTAACTGAAGATGGTACGATGAATTATGAAGGACAAGATGTTTACATATACATTACATTTAGAACACCAGCAGATATAAATGAAAGAACTGGTGGTTTTGAGTTCGATGACGGTGTGAGTCCGTTTAGTGGTATCTACAGAGTAATTAAAGTTATTAGTAAATTTGAAGGCGGAACATTTAAGCAAGAGCTACAATGTATTAGAATGCAAGCACAACCAACTGACTTTGATGGCAAGAAACTACAGACAAGCAAACAAGGTAATTCAACTGTAAAAGTAAAGGGCGAGGCAAAAGATAAAGAATCTGTAAGCGAAGAAATTTTAGTAGCAGATCCTGGTGGCACTATCACAGTAGGGCCTATACCACCCGGAGAAGGCTATGACTTACCAGGTGATGACGGTGACTACGGACCGCAAAACGGACCGCAATAAGGAATAAAAATGGCAATACAAAGAAGAAGACCTAGTAAAGAAACAGCAGGCGTAAATTTAGGCGCCGGAGTCATTCTTGCGAAAGTTATTAGTGTCATGGATCCTACCTTCAACGGAAGACTTCGTGTAAGTCTTTTAAAATCACAAGGTAATGATGTAGGAGCAGACAGACAAACGTATACAGTTAACTATGCATCTCCATTCTTTGGTTATACACCTTATCCTGCTTTAGGAAAGAATAATGAGGATTTCAACGACACTCAAAAATCTTATGGTATGTGGTTTGTTCCACCCGATATAGGTGTAACAGTCATGTGTACTTTTGTTGACGGCGATCCTGGCGAAGGATATTGGTTCGCCTGTTTACCACCCAACTTTGCAAATAATATGGTACCAGCCATAGCGGGAAGTACACAAGTAGATTTAACAGATGCAGATAAGAAAAAGTTTGATACAACACAGCCACTTCCTGTAGGTGAGATAAACAAAATATCTAATAAAGAAGAATTAGAAAAAGACCCAGATAAAATTAAAAAACCTGTTCATCCTATTGCTGATAGATTTCTTGAAGCAGGAACTTTAGAAGATGATGTTCGTGGTGTTACTACCACTTCAGCTCGAAGACAAACTCCTAATGCTGCTTTTGGTATTTCTACTCCTGGACCTCTAGATTGGAGAGACGGTAGTAAAAGAATGACAACAGGTACAACAGAGAATTCATCACTTATAGGTGTTGCAGTAAGTAGACTTGGCGGCACACAGTTTGTTATGGATGACGGTGATGATAGATATGTTAGACAAACGCCAGCAGCCAGTGGTCCTGTAAAATATATTGATGTTATAGAAAAAAGATTTGCTGATGCTGAAGGAGCTCAAACAAATGACAAAGGTGACGTAACTGTTCCTTATAATGAATATACAAGACTAAGAACAAGAACAGGACATCAGATACTATTACATAACTCAGAAGACTTAATTTATATTGGTAATTCAAGAGGAACGTCATGGATTGAAATGACATCAAATGGTAAAATTGATGTGTACGCAGCAGATAGTATAAGTGTGCATACTGAAAATGATTTAAACATCAAAGCCGATAGAGATGTTAATATTGAAGCCGGAAGAAATATAAACATGAAAGCAACTGCTGAATATGTTTCAACTAATGAATTACATAGAAGAGATGCAGATGGAAATCCTATATCTAAAATACAAGACGGAAATGAATATGAATCAGGTAGAATACAAATTGAAAGTGCATTCAACACAAACATACTAATTGGCGCTAATGGTAAGATAGAAACTAGAAATTATGAAAATGCAGAAGGTGTAAAAGTTGACGGATCTTTAGACATCAGCGTAATAGGCTCTACAAAAATTGCTACAGGATATGGAATAGTTGGTGCACATGATCTTGACTTGAAAGTATCTGGAGATACACTTATAAAAACTACTGGTAATCTGGATCTGAATACAGATGGTAACAATGCATATACAGCCGGTGGTACAACAGATATTTTAAGTGGTGGCAATCATACTGAGACAGCAGCAGAAATACACATGAATGGCCCACAAGCAAGAGAAGCAGAAGAAGCAAGTCAAGCAGCAACTATTACTGCCTTGCATCTACATACAACATTGTTTACAAATCCTGCTGTTGGATGGCCTAAACTTAAATACACTGACGGAAAAATAAAAACAATAATGAAAAGAGTACCTATGCATGAGCCGTGGCCGTTGCATGAGAATAATTCTCCTGCATTACAAAATGAAACGTTTACCGACAGAGAACCAAAAGAGGAGTAGTATATGAAAAAAATATACAATCAAAAAGCAGTAGCAGTTAACCAAGCAAGTGTTGGGTCTGCAGGAGCGAACACGTTTACATATAGAGGATTCTCTTCAAAAAACAAAAAAAGCGGATTTAAATTATATGATATTGACTTGGTAAAACAGGATATTATCAACAACTTCTACATAAGAAAAGGTGAAAAGTTAGAAAATCCGACCTTTGGTACTGTAATATGGGATATGATCTTTGAACAGTTTACTGAAGAAGTAAAGAATATTATAGCCAAAGACGTAGAAACTATTATAAACTATGACCCTAGAGTTGTAGTTCAAAGCGTTAGTGTTGATAGCACAGAACAAGGCATGAGAATTGAAGCAGATGTAGTGTATGTTCCATTTAATGTAACTGAAAGAATGCGCTTTAATTTTGATAGAAATAACTCGGTTATAAACTAAGCACTTAATTACAAGGGCTAAATATTACAATAGGAATATAGTTAATGAGCACAACGTCAAGACAGAACAATTTAATACTAAATCAGGACTGGACTCGCATCTATCAAACGTTTAGAAATGCGGATTTTAAGTCTTATGATTTTGAAAATATCCGCAGGGTAATTATTTCTTATCTAAGAGAAAACTATCCTGAAGATTTTAATGACTATATTGAAAGTTCTGAGTACATGGCTCTAGTTGATGCAGTAGCATTTTTAGGCCAAAGCATCAGTTTCAGACTAGATTTAGCAAGTAGAGAAAACTTTTTAGAATTAGCAGAGCGTAAAGAAAGTGTTCTTAGAATTGCTAGAATGTTGTCCTACAACGCAAAAAGAAATATAGGATCTAGTGGCTTATTAAAATTTAATACAATATCAACTACAGAAAATATTATTGATAGTAATGGTAGAAACTTAGCACAACAAACTGTTAAATGGAATGATCCTACAAACAGTAACTGGGCAGAACAGTTTGTGTTAATTCTTAATTCTGCTATGTCTGACAATACAGAGTTTGGTAGAAGTGAAGGCGCTGCTACAATACAAGGTATACCTACCGAGCAATATAGATTTAGAACTACTTCAAATGATGTTCCATTATACAACTTTTCAAAATCTGTTGCTGGTAGAAGCATGGCATTTGAAATAGTAAGCACAGCGTTTAAGGAACAAGAATTTATATATGAAGAAGCACCAACACCAGGTAACCAGTTAGGGTTTGTATACAGACAAGATGGAAAAGGTTCAGCAAGTGCAAACACAGGTTTCTTTTTACAATTTAAACAAGGAAGTTTAGAGTTTGCAGACTTTGATATTAGTACTCCAACAACAAATGAAACAATTTCTGTAGAGACAAACAATATTAATAATGATGATCTTTGGTTGTTTGGTTTGAATAGCGCAGGCGGCCAAGACCGTGAATGGGCTAAAGTAAGTAATCTAACAGGAAACAATATTGCATACAATAGTATAGTAGGTAATATTAGAAACATCTATTCAGTGTCTACACAACCTGACGATAAAGTCAATCTTGTATTTGCTGATGGCACATATGGAAATTTACCGCAAGGATCTTTTAGAACGTATTACAGAGTAAGTAATGGACTCGAGTATGCCATTGCTCCTAATGATATGAAAGGTATCTCAATCGATATCAATTATTTAAATAAATCAGGTATTGCACATACACTTACTGTAAACTTAGGTTTGCAATATACTGTTAATAATGCAGCGGCAACAGAAAGTACTGATACAATTAGGCAAAATGCTCCTGCACTTTATTATACACAAAACAGAATGGTTACTGGAGAAGATTATAATCTTGCTCCGTTAGCAAGTTCTCAAAACATTTTAAAAATAAAAGCAGTAAACAGAACTTCAAGTGGTATTAGTAGAAATTATGACATTGTAGATGCAAGCGGAAAATATAGTGCAGTAAATGTTTTTGCTGATGATGGATACATTTATAGACAAGAAGCAGAAAGAAGTTTATTTTTAAAGTTCACAAGCAAAACTGAAATTATCAATTTCATAAGGCAAAACATTGAAGGTGCATTTACTGATAAAGACTTATATAATTTTTACATTACCAAATATGAAAGAGTAACATTTAGTGAAAAAACAACAGTGTGGAAAAGTATTACTAACGATTTAAATAGCGGAACTGGTTATTTTACAAACACTATTGATAACAGTCTACTTAAAGTTGGCACATACTCAACGAGTAGTTTAAAATTCCTTACTGTTGGGTCAACAATTAAATTTACTGCCCCTGATGGTTTTCACTTTATGACAAATCAAAATAATAAATTGATGGCCGGCACCGCAGATCATACAGGAAGTTCAACTTATATTTGGGCCAAAGTACAATCAATTATAGGAGATGGTACAAATGCTAATAGAGGTGCTCTTGCAAACGGATTAGGACCAATTACTTTTAATGAAAATATTCCAGAAGGCGCAATAGCAAATAGTATTGTTCCAAAGTTTGTTAACGATTTGAGTGTAGCACTTGAAACAGAAATTACTAACCTTATGTTTGCAAGTTTAAACTTTGGTTTAAGATATGATACTGCTGACACTTCATGGAAAATTATACAAAATCAAAACTTAGATTTAGTCAATAACTTTAATTTAGGTAAGGCAGGTGATATAACAAATGAGAATCTTGATGGTTCTTGGTTGTTTGCATTTGTAAAAGAAAACGATCAGTATGTAATTAGAATTAGAACATTAAATTATGTATTTGGAAGTGTTGAGCAAAACAGGTTTTATTTTGATAAAAACGAAATTGCTTACAATAATTTGACAGGAAAAATTGCAAAAGATATTGTTAATATTTTAGGTATTAATAGTCAAACAACTACTGCATCAGCATTAGGCAGAGATTATAAATTTGAAATCACAGATACTATATCGTTTGATGACGGGTATGAAAGCAACAAAGAAATAAAATTAAGTTTTAGTGATAGCGATAGCGATGGTGTTATTGACGATCCTGATTCATTTATACAAGTTGCAGGTGCTGATTCTGAGTTAAACTATTTGTTCTTTGAAAGAAAAGTAGACGAATACGGTACAGACGTATTAAATCTTTTTGATAATAGTACAGGTACAATTATTATAAGAGATAAAGAAGCAGATGTTAATGTAAATGATTACACTAATGGTCAATTAATTTATTTTAGTGACATTGCTGAAGATGTAGTTAAAACAGTTAATAGAACAACTAACATACTTGAATTAAACAGTAACTATGTTGCATATATAGGTAGAAGAAATTTAAAATTTCAATACACACATGCTGCTAGTGAAAATAGAAGAATCGATCCTAGCGTAACTAACATTGTTGATTTATTTTTATTAACTAAAAATTACGATACTGCATATAGAAATTATCTTGCAGGTGCAACAACAGAACCTGATGCTCCTACAACAGATAGTTTAAGAATAGAATTTGGTGCTAATCTAAATGAAATTAAAACTATTAGTGATGAAGTAATTTATCACCCTGTGAAATATAAAGTATTATTTGGTTCTCAGGCAGCAACTAAATTACAGGCCGAATTCAAAGTAGTTAAAAATTCAGATAAAGCAATTAATGATAACAATTTAAAAGTAAGAATTGTTACAGCAATAAACAGATTCTTTGAAATTCAAAACTGGGATTTTGGTGACAGATTCTATCTAAGTGAATTAACAACCTACGTTATTAACACAGTAGCACCTGATGTTACTAACTTTGTAATTTTACCTAGATCATCAGCACAATCATTTGGCAGTCTTTTTGAAATACAAAGCAACCCAGATGAAATTTTTGTAAGTGGTGCAACAGTAGACGACATCAAAATTGTTACTAGCATTACCGCCGCTGAAATTAGATCAAGCACAGGAACAGTAGAAAGTGATTCACAATCAAACACAACAAGTTCAAGCACAAGTACAGGTACAACTACAACTACAAACACAAGCACTACGAGTACAGGTACTACAGGTTCTAGCAGCGGAGGTTCTAGTTACTAATGGTAGATAAGGTTTACCCTAACAGTCAGTTACCTATTAGAAAAAGTTCCGAGCTTCTTCCAGAAACTTTTAGAACAGACGCTAATGACAAATTTCTATCAGGAGTAGTTGATCCTCTTGTACAACCAGGTGCATTGGATAAACTATCAGGATATGTTGGTAGAAGATTTGGCAAAACTTATAACGGTAATAGTGTATATTTAGATACTGACGATACTTTAAGAAGTAGATATCAGTTAGAGCCAGGCGTTACAGTTGAAAACAATCAGGTTGTAACTAAGTTTTACGATTATCTAGATTTTAAAAATATTGAAACTTTCTTTGGTAATTCAAACGAAAGAGATGATAAAACTACATTCCAAGAGCATTATAGTTGGAATCCACCTATAGACTGGGATAAGTTTATAAATTATAGAGAATACTATTGGGTACCTGCTGGTCCACCTACGGTGGCTATCTTTGGTCAAACACAGGATATTCAATCTACATATAAAGTTAATCAAGGGATTGGTTCTTCTTGGGTGTTTACTCCAGATGGACTTACAAACAATCCAACACTTACTTTATACAGAGGTCAAACATATAAGTTTACTATTAACTCACCAGGCGAGCCTTTTGCACTAAGAACAAATTATGATACTGGTAGTTTAAATTTTGACCCATTAATAACTTATTTTCCAGGTGACTTAGCAGCATTTGATGGAAAACTTTGGAGAGCAAAAGAAGAAGTTAGTCCTGCAGACGGAAGTTCGATAGACTTAGATAGTCAAGACTGGGAACTAGTTGATAGCAACGCTTCGTTTAACAGTTTAATTTATAATAGCGGAGTTACAAATAATAGTATTGAAGTAGGCACACTTACATTTACAGTTCCTTTAAATGCTCCAGATGTACTTTTTTATCAAAGTGAAACAGATCCTAATAGACTAGGCAGATTTATTATTGCTGATATTGAAAGTAATACAGCAATTAATGTTGAAAAAGAAATTTTAGGAAAAACTTATTATAAAAGTGCTAATGGAGTAGAACTATCAAACGGAATGGTAGTTGAATTCCGTGGACAAGTTGAAAGTGAAAAGTATGCTACAGACACATGGCTAGTTGAAGGAATAGGAAAAGAAATAACGCTAATAAGATTTGCTGATCTAATTCCACCTAACATTAGTGCAAACACTCCTGAAATATTATTTGATAATGAAGGGTTTGATTCACAACCTTTTGACGATGCAACTTTGTATCCTGCAAATAAAGATTATGTAACAATTAACAGAAGCAGTAATGATTCAAATCCGTGGAGCAGATATAATAGATGGTTCCATCGTAGTGTCCTTGAGTATGCATTTAAATATAGAGATAGTGATTTTGATGGTCTTGAAACAGCAAGAGCAAAGAGACCAATTATTGAATTTCATCCTGGTATAAAACTTTACCAGCAAGGAACAATTGCAAAAGCCTCAGTTGATTATATTGATGATTATACAAAAGATGTATTTTCAACTATTGAAGGTAGTACAGGATATAGTGTAGACGGTGAGTTTCTTTTTGAAGGCGCAAGAGTACTTGTTACAGCAGATGATGATAATCTTGCAAACAACAAAATATACGAAGTTAAGTTTATTGTCCACAACGGAACAAGACAGATTACTTTACAAGAAACTACAGATTCCAAACCAACAATCAATGAATGTGTTCTTGCTAGTAGAGGTACTTCTAATTCAGGTAAGCAGTTTTACTTTGACGGCACATCTTGGAAAAAGAGTCAAGAGAAAACAACTGTAAACCAAGCACCTTTATTTGACAGTTTTAATGAAACAGGTGTTGCACTTGATAATTCAAATACGTATCCAGTAAGTAGTTTTGCAGGAAGCAAAATTTTTAGTTATAAACAAGGTACCGGACCAGTTGACAACGAATTGGGTATAAGTATTTCTTATCAAAATATTGATAATGTAGGTGATATAGAATTTGATTGGAGTTGGGAAACTGAACAATTTACATACACAATTAACCAACAGGCAATTATTGATAACACCAATAAACATTATTATCAGGTAAACGGCAAATATGAAAATGGTTGGGTTAGAACACAATCTAAATACTTACAGCCTATTGTTGATAGCGTTACAATTATAGATGCTACAAACATTGTACAAACTGATATTATTGATTTTGATAATATAGATGATACTGTTGAAATTATATTTTTTAGAAATGGTGATGAATTAAAAGAATCTTATACACGTGATAGAAACCAGTTTACTTTTACTACTGTGTTTCAACCTAACGATATTATTACAATTAAAGTAGTTGGCGAAATAATTCCTAAAAATGGTTACTATGAAATTCCTGTAGGATTAGAAAAAAATCCGTTAAATGAAACACTAAAAACTTTTACTCTTGGGCAAGCGGCTGATCATGTTAAAACAGCATTAGAATTTGACACAAGATTTACTGGTGTACTTCCAGGAGTATCTAATTTAAGAGATATTTCAGACTTTACTGTAAACGCAAAAAGATTTCTAAAACATTCAGGCGTTGCAGCGTCAGCATTATTGATGCTTGCAGACAAAGAAATTAATATTGTTAAATCATTGCAATATGCTAAAAAACAGTATTCGTTATTCAAAGAAAATTTTATAAAAAAATCTTTTGAAGTTGATGACACATCAAGCATACCAGATTTAGTAGATGCTATTTTTGAACAATTAACAAAAACAAAAAGCTCAGCAAGTCCTTTTGCAGATAGTGACACATTAGGTACAGGAGCATTTACAAAAATAAACTATACAGTTGATGACCCTGGATTAAAGACATTTTCACTAAATGATACTTTTGATTTAGATACATTAAGTAGACGTGCAGTATATGTGTATAAAAATAATACACAGTTATTGCATGGTAAAGACTACACGTTTAGTTCAGAGTTTGCATTTTTAACTATACTAGGCAATTTAATACAAGGTGACAGTATAGAAATACGCGAGTACGTATCAACAGCGTCTTGCCATGTGCCACCGACTCCTACGTCAATTGGATTATACAAAAAGTATACTCCGATGAAGTTTATTGACGACACATATAGAGTACCTACAGAAGTTATACAAGGTCACGATGGTAGTATTACTGTTGCGTATGGCGATTTCCGTGATGATGTTTTATTAGAATTAGAATATAGAATTTATAATAATATTAAACAATCTTATGAACCTAGTGTATTTGATATAGATGCTAATCTTGGAGGTTATTATAAAAATTCAGTATTTACAAAAGCAGAATTTGATGCAATAGCAAGCCAAGAATTTTTAAAATGGGTAGCAAATACTAATCTTGCTTATACTGCTAACACATACCTAAAAGATACAGAAACATTTACATATACCTATTCTAATATGACAACACCAGATGGTGATGAAAATTTACCAGGATGGTGGAGAGGTGCTTATAACTATTTCTATGATACAGATAGACCGCATCGTTGTCCTTGGGAAATGCTTGGGTTTAGTGAAAAGCCAAGTTGGTGGGATACACAATACGGTGAAGCACCGTATACAAGTGGAAACCTAATTCTTTGGGAAGATATTAGAGACGGTATTATTAGAAAAGGCGAAAGAGCAGGTACATATAAAAGATATGCTAGAACAAGTATATTAAGACATATACCTGTAAATGAATACGGTGAATTATTAAGTCCTCTTGATAGTGGATTAGCAACAAACTTTACATTAACAAATAATAAAGGAAGTTTCAAACTAGGTGATATTTCGCCTACTGAATATGCTTACAGAAGCAGTTCAGAATTTCCATTTGTTGTAACAATGGCATTGTGCCTACTTCGTCCGTTTGAATATATTGTTGCAAACTTTGATAGAAGCAAAACAAAACGAAATATTGCAGATCAAATTATTAGTAAGAGTACAGGAATTTTTATTAAACCTGATGAAATAGTATTACCTGTTACAGGCAGTACTGATATTACAAGTGGTTTAGCATTCTATATAGGTAGTTATTTGCTTTCATCAGGTAAGCCTATTGCAACTGCACAAAGTTTATTATCAAATATTAATGTAAGATTGACTAGTAGGTTAAATGGTTTTGTTGATAAGACTCAACAAAAATATTTGCTAGATTCTAAAAGTCCTGCTGCTGCAAGTTCAAGTATATTCATACCAGAAGAAAATTATAACATATTCTTTAATGTTTCTTCTCCAATACAAACTGTTAGTTACAGCGGAATTATATTTGAAAAAACAGAAGGTGGCTGGATAGTAAACGGTTACGATGATGTACATCCTTACTTTAGGATTTATAAATCAATTCCAAATCAAGCAGATCCAACATTATCTGTAGGCGGAGTTAGTGCAACGTTTGTAAATTGGACCGAAGATCAACTTTACAACAACGGAGCAATAGCTCAGTACAGAAGTATGTTTTATAGAGCAAAGTTAACTCATACAAGCACTGATAAATTTGAAACAGATAATTGGACTAAGTTACCAGAGTTACCAATAGTAGGTGCTGCAACTGCACAGCGCAGAAGAAACTTCAATCAATTCGCTACTGAAGATGTAAGTTATGGAACTACATTTAACACAGTTCAACAGGTTGTAGATTTCCTACTAGGATACGAGCATTATCTAAAAGTACAAGGGTTTATTTTTGAAAACTATAGTACAGATAATCAAGCAATGCAAGACTTTACAACTGCTGCTAAAGAATTTATGTTCTGGACACGTAATGAATGGGCAGTTGGATCATTACTTGCAGTAAGCCCAGGCGCTGAAAAACTTAAAGTTACTGTACCGATCGGAGTAGTTGATAATATACTTGATAGTTTTTATGACTATAATGTATTGACTGATAATGGCGAACCGATGGAAATTAAAAACTTTGATGTCAACAGAGAATTCCAAACATTCACATTTACAATAAATGAAACTACTAGAGGACTTTTTTATCTAAAATTAAATTATGTTCTTAAAGAACATGTTGCTATTTTTAATGATAGAACAGTTTTCAATGATGTAATTTTTGATAAACCAACTGGATATAGACAAGAAAGAATTAAAGTACAAGGGTTTAGAACTGTAGACTGGGACGGCGATTATACTAGCCCGGGATTCTTATTTGATAATGTTAATATTATATCTTGGCAGCCGTTTACTGATTATAAACTTGGCGACATTATAAATTACCAAGGTGTCAACTACACTAGTAAACGTAATCATACAAGCGATGAAGAATTTAATGCTATTAATTGGACAGTACTTGACTCAACACCTGAGAAAAAATTAGTTCCTAACTTTGATTTTAAAATAAATCAAATGGAAGATTATTTTGATGTTGATACTGAAGGACTGTCACAAAGTCAAAGAGAGTTAGCAAGACATACAATTGGCTATCAAACAAGAGATTATTTACAAAACCTATCTGAAGATAGTGTAACACAGTTTAGATTATATCAAGGATTTATTAGAGAAAAAGGAACAAATAATTCTTTTACTAAAATATTTAACAAACTTGGTAGAACTGATAACGAAGGAGTAAATTTAAAAGAAGAATGGGCATTCAAAGTTGGACAGCTCGGTGGCACAGATCAAACTAAAGTAGTAGAAATTAAATTAGATACAGATAATTTTGTTCTTAATCCACAGCCGTTATTAGTTACTAATACTAAAAACGTTGCTGAGCTTGATAGATATTATAGAATCAATCAAAGTGATTTTTATTTTGCACCTATACCTTTTACAACTAATATTAATCCTACTACTGTTGAAAAACAATATCTTAGAACGGCAGGATATGTTAAAGTCGACCAAACAAAATATGTTGTACAGACCAGAGATGATATAGTAAACATAGACATTACAGGGGTACTTAATAACGATCATATATGGGTAACTTTTGATGATAGTGATTGGACTGTATTGCGTATTAACTTTGCAAATGAATTGCCTATATCAAACATCACTACAGATAAAAATAAAGTAACTGTCACTTTTACAAAAAGACATAATTTAAATGCAGATGACTTTATTGGATTTAAAACGTTTGGCGATATTGACGGCTTTCATAAAATTACTGAAGTAACTAATTTTACTATAAGTTTTGAAACCGAAAAACCACCAGCAGATGTAAACTTTGAACCTAGCACATTAACATATCCTATCTTGTTAACAAATGCTAGATTTGCAAGTTATGATACTTTAGATTTAGAACAAACAGCATTATTAGATAGAAAATCTAAATTGTATATAGATAATAACGGAAGTAATAAGTGGGAAGTTGTTGAAAAGAGAAAACAATTTAGTGCTAAAAAGATTACTGCATATGGAAGTACAGATCCTAAGCATACTGGTAAGAAAGTATTATACTTAGAATCATTAAATCAAACTATAGCATCAATGCCAGGTTCAGGTATTACTGTTGTTTATGTTGAAACTTCAGATGGTTTAGCAGTTAAACAATTATTGCAACTAACAACAGGATTTACTACAGCAGTCACAAATACATATGGAGAAGAACTTGCAACAACACCAGACAACAAATGGTTAATTGTTGGTTCACCTAATGCATCAGGAGTACCATCAAATTATCAAGGTATGTTTAGCACATATAAAAATTATTCTGCTAATGATATTGTATTGTATGAAGGACAATTGTGGAAAGCAAAAAATACTATTATAGGCGATGGCAGCAGTATTAATGTTTATACAGAAGACTGGGAACAAACATTCAACATCAATGCTTTAGAAAGTGGATCTAATGAAGGTTATAGTAACCAAGGTATGATTTCGCTGTATAGTTATAGTGCTCAACAATGGAATTATGTAGAAAGTTTTGTAAGTCCAAGAGCAGACGGTGATAAACTTTTTGGTAGTAAAATTACTGTAGCACAAACAGCCACAGGGTATACAATGGCGGTAAGTGCTCCTGGATTGGATGATACAAAGGGTAGAGTTTATCTTTACAATTATACAACAGCAGGCGGCTGGGAACTAATTCAGAACAAAGATTACAGAGGCATATATCAGCCAGGTGGAACACTTACAGCAACAGAAATACTTGCAGGCCGTACATACACAATTGAAACATTAGGAACTACAGACTTTATGTCACTAGGAGCATTAACTAATACTCCAGGATTAGAGTTTGTATCAACAGGTAGAGGTGATGGCACAGGAACTGTTTCTGTAGAAAGTTACTATCCTAAAGGATCGATTGTATTCTACAATGGTAACTTATGGAAAGCACTTGCAGACAATCAAGGCGATGGTAGCACTATATCTATTGAAAGCAATGATTGGATCAAACTAGATTCAGTAAACACAAATGTATCTCTTCCAAGTAGCGTTAGTATAGAAGATGACGGGTCCACACTTGCATCAGGAATATTATCTGCGGATCAACTTGCAGAGTTGATTAAGGAAGGTGATAAGTTTGGTAGTTCCCTTGCATTTAATAATGACGGTACGACTTTAATAATAGGTGCAGTAGAAGCAGACGGACAATACTTTCAAAACTATAAAGGTAACTGGCAACCTAATTATGAATACATGGAAAATGATGTTGTAAAATATCAAGGCGGTTATCACAAATTAGAAAACCTTGGCGCCACAGCAGTGGGTCCAGACAGCACTATTAGAAGTTACAATCAGGCACCTGATGATGGTTATCCGTGGGTGAACGTTGGAGATAGTTCTACTGAATCAGTAGGTAAAGTTTTTGTTTATACTAAAAATGATGTAGGCTTTTATAGTTTACAACAAACTATAACTGCTGAAAGTCTTGCAGAAATAAGTGATTTACCTGCAGAAGAAATTATTAGCACAGGTGATATGTTTGGTTACGCTGTTGACATGGATATGTCAGGCACAACACTTGTTATTACAAGTCCTAAAGCAGATAAAAACTTTCAAAATCAAGGAAGTGCATATATCTTTAAATACGAATCAGATTCTTCAGCATCACGTTATAGATTAAAACAAAAAATAGAAAGTTACGGAATATATCCAAACGAATATTTTGGGCAATCAGTTTGTATGACGTCTAATGCTGCTCAAATAGTAATTGGCGCAAATAATACCGGTTACAATTTGCCTATAAGATTTGATACAAGTTCAACGACATTTGATGAATTAAACACATCATTTACAACATACGGTGGATACAGTGGTGCTGTTTATGTGTTTAAATTAAAAGGTACAAGATATTTACTAACAGAAAAATTAGAAGATGATTTAAGCACTAACGAGTCATTTGGTTATAGTGTATCTTGTTCTAATAATATTATTGCTGTAGGTTCACCAAAATATATTGCTCCGGTAGTACATGGACCAACGTTAGATTTTACAGGTCCAGAAGCCGGCATGGTTAGATTATTTAGAAAAGACCCTAATGTTAACAGTCTTGAAATTATAGGATCAGAACCAGATAAAATTGATTTAGCAAGAATTAAAAGAATTAGTCTTTACAAAGATAGTGGCGACACAAAGATACAAGATCTAGAAGTAGTAGATCCTGCTAAATTAAAAGTTCTTGCAGCAGCAGAAAAAGAACTTACATATAAAACATTGTATGATCCAGCAACGTACAATATAGGAACCGAAGATGTTGTTGTAGACGATACAATTGCATGGTTTGGTAAAAATGTTGGAAAACTATGGTGGAATGTTAGCACTGCAAAATGGTTAGATTACGAGCAAGCAGATATCGCATATAGATCTGCAAATTGGGGAGCGCAGGTACAAGGATCTAGTATTGATGTTTACGAATGGGTTGAATCTAAACTTTTACCATCTGAATGGTCTGTACTTGCAGACACAAATGAAGGATTACAGTTAGGTGTATCAGGACAGCCTTTATATGCTGACGATACTGTTTATAGTGTAAAAGAATTTTTAAATGTAAACACAGGATTAGTAACTGAAACAAAATATTACTTCTGGGTGAAAAACAAAGTTACAGTTCCAGAAAATATATTAGGCAGACAGATCAGTGCTGGAGAAGTAGCATCATTGATTAATAATCCGTCAACATTAGGTAATACATATATTGCACTTGCAGATGCAGATAAAATCTTCTTCTACAATTACAAAAATATAGTTTCAGATAATATTTCCATATTAAATCTCGAATATTATAATACAAGCAGCAATAATAATGTAGCACATAAAGAATTTTTATTACTTACTGAAGGCGATGAAAATAGTGTTCCTAATAGTAAACTTGAAAAGAAATGGATTGACAGTTTAGTTGGTTACGATATACAAGGAAATAGAGTCCCTGATACCAACTTACCAGCCAAACAAAAATATGGTTTAAGTTTCCGTCCAAGACAAAGTATGTTTGTAAATAGAAAACAAATATTAAAACAAACAGTTGAAAGTGTAAATGCAATATTAGTTAAAGAAGCATTTGCAAACACAATAGATTTTACTAATTTAAATCTTGTTGATCCAGAACCTGCAGAAGTTTTATATCTATATGATGTAAAAGTTGACAGTATTGTAGATCTAGAAAATGTAGGTACTGTTAGAGTAAAACAGGCTAAACTATCTGCTAATATTGTAGACAACGAAATAACTTCTATTAACATTGTTGATCCTGGGTTTGGTTACAAGCCACAACAAATATTTACAACTGAAGCATCTGGAGTGTATCCTGGACCAGCAGTTACATTACAAGGCGATGGAGTTGGCGCTGAAGTACTAACACACATTGACAATCAAGGTAGAATTGTACAAGCAGTCGTTGTTAACAGCGGAAAAAATTATACCTATGTAAATCCTGTTGTAAGACAGTTTAGTGTACTTGTTAGTAGTGATTCTACAGCAGGCAATTATTGGTCAATATATGCATGGGATGATATTAGAAAAACATTTTATAGAAGTGCATCTCAAGCCTTTGATACAACAAAATATTGGACTTACATTGATTGGTGGAAAACAGGTTACAGTGAAACAACTAGAGTTACTAAAGAAATATTAGATACATCTGAAGAGCCATCAATTCAAGTAGCCATTGGCGATTTGATAAGAATTAAAGAATATGGATCAGGCAGTTGGGCTGTATTCAAAAAAGAGACTGACACTAGTGATTTACCTTTAGGTAATTACACATTAGTTGGTAGAAGACAAGGTACAATTAAATTATCAGAAAGTTTATATAATTTACAAGTCTCTGGTACTGGATATGATAATACAGTAAACTTTGATACAGGATTGTATGATTTAGAACCTACTGTAGAATTAAGAAATATATTCACTGCAATTAAAGAAAATATATTTATAGGTGATAATAAAGTTGAATGGAACAAAACGTTCTTTAACAGTATAAGATATGTGTTACATGAGCAAGTTTATGTAGATTGGCTATTCAAAACTAGTTTCTTAAAAGCAACTCACAATGTTGGAAACTTAAAAGTTGTTCCTAATTACAGTAACGATAACCTTGAAAGTTTCCAGAAATATATTGAAGAAGTAAAACCTTACAGAACAACTATTAGAGAATACGTAAGTAAATATAATCAACTTGAAGGTAACGGAGTAGCAGCAAATGACTTCGACTTACCAGCAGTGTATTCTAGTAATGATGGAAAGATTGTTACAGTAAATGAAAATAGTGAACTAGTTACACAAGAGCCGTGGAAAACATGGTTTGACAATAAAGGTTACAGTATAACAGATATTGTTATTGCTAACGGTGGAAGTGGATATACAAGTCCACCGAATGTTGTAATTGAAGGCAATGGTACAGGAGCATCTGCACAAGCATTTGTCTCAAGCGGAAAAGTTACAGGTGTTCGCATACTTAATAAAGGTAAAGGTTATACATCAACACCTACAGTTAACTTAGTTGGCGGTAACGGAGCATCAATTTACGATGCTGTAGCAGTTGCATATCTAGGTGAAGGTACAACTAGAAGTTTTGAATTAAAAGTAAAATTTGATAGAATTGCAAAAGAAGGATTATTTACAACATTTACTGACAGTCAAACATTTACTGCAACAGGAACAACTGCTGTTTTTGATTTAAGATATGCACCTACAATTGATAAAACTAAAATTAGTATTACAAAAAATAATCAAACAGTTTTAGGAAGTGATTATACAGTGTCAGTCTTTACCAAGAAAGTAGACGGATATAGTTTTATACATGGTAGAATAATATTAAATGATGCACCACAAATAGGTGATGTAATCAAAATTAATTATTCTAAAAATGATGAATTACTTGATAGTGTTAATAGAATAAACAAATACTACAATCCAACTGACGGTATGAAAGGTAAAGAATTAAATCAGTTAATGACTGGTATAGATTATGGTGGAGTTCAAATTCAAGGAACAACATTTGATGTCACAGGCGGGTGGGACGCATTGCCTTGGTTTAGTGATAGTTGGGATAGTGTTGAAAGTAGTGCAGACTACTATGTTGTTGCTGATGGTAGCACCAATGAAGTAACGCTTCCTTATGTGCCCGCAGATGGACAAGAGATAAACATCTATCTAAAACGTGCAGGAGAAGGAACGCTGTCAACTATTGATAATTTGCAGTATAGTGAATCAGTAAAAAATCCTCCTGTAATTAGAATTGATGATCCATATTTTGGATCAGGTTCGCCAGCAATACCAGCAGTACCTGGTGTGCCGGCAGATGCAGAATACAACAATGGTGCATTAATTACTGAGAACAATGGTACAGTGTTTGACAGAGCCTTAACTGTAAACGGATTGAAACTGGTTGTTGCAGGAGCAGTAGGCGGACAACTTGCAGTACCAGATGAATGGGCAAAGAAAACTGCAAGAACATTTGAATTAATGACTGATCCTAACGGTGCTGGCATTAACACTACACATCAACGCAATTTTCTTAAAACACTAAAAGGTGACGTAGGAACAAAACACGCAGGAATACCTACAGTGCAAAGAGTTGGCTATGGCGGCGGAAGTACATATACACCTAACTGGTTAGAAGATGCCGGCATAGCAAGTTATGCAGGACTACAAGCATTTAATGACAGTGTTGCTCAAAAGGATATGGTATGGTATAAAAATATCAACGGAAACAATCCTCCAACACAGCGTAGAGATATCGAAGAAATATTCGAACACATATTCCACACTATACACGCATTTGGTATTCCAGGTGCAGTGCCTGGTAGTTCAGACGCAGTGGAAATGAATCCAGATATTAGAATTGGTAATGAACCAAGTTTTGATTGGCAAAACACAGCATTACATCTTGCTATGAAAGAAGCAATTGACGCAGGATTATATGATCCAAGTGGTTATGCTCCTGATTGGAATACAGATCCAGAGAAAGCGGCAGTGGCATACACAGAATACACTTACTTGGTAAACTGGTCAATGTGGGATATGAGTGTATACTGGGATGGCGGCTCCCTTAGTCCTGAATGGGATGATAGTTTAAAGACACCAGCAGGTATGTTGGCAAATAACCCATTAGGTTATGCATTGTTCAATACATACTTTGCTCCAGTGTTGAGCAAACCAGATTTTGCCACAATAGAAAGTATCTTTGGCGAAAATGACACAGGCGTGTCAGGATATGTTGTTGATGCATTAGTAGGCGGATCACCAGCAGTACCAGCAGTTGGGGATAGTTCTCTTATAACTAATCGAAACGCAGCAATGCCAACATTTATAGGTGACGGCTCTACAACTACAATTGAAATAGGAGCCTATGTTACAACCAATGACGGAGACATATTAATTTTCCGTCCTATTGATAGCGATGGTGCAGTAACAATTACAGATCCTAATATTGTAGATACCAATTTAACTGGCGGATCTCTTTCTGCAATAGACGGCGCATATGCAACAGCAACAGGATTAACAGTTGAAGAAATAAAAATTACAGGTGGTCAGTATATAGGTCCAGATCAAGTACCTTCTCCAGAAGAGAATATACCAGGTCAGGTACTTGACAATTTAAGTATTAAAGTATTCCAAACAACTAACAACGGCGCAGCACCTCTTGAATCAAATATTTTTACAGGTGACGGCAGTACTACAATATATGAAATAGGACAAGATATAATTGAAGATACTTCGTTGTTGGTTTATGTAGATGGAATTAAGCAAGTATTAAACACGGATTATACTGCTACAAATACAACTGTAGAATTTACTACACCTGTGGCTGACAAAAAAATTGAAATTATATCTATTGGAATTGGCGGTGTAGGATTATTAGATTACCAAGAGTTTACAGCAGATGGAGCAACAGGATTATATCTTACAGACGCACCATATAGTTTAACAAGTAGCATATTTGTTACTGTTGACGGTGTTGCAAAAGACGCTGTGTTTAGTGATAGCACAGACACTGTTGATACTGTTGGCAGAAGCCTAGTAGAGTTTGGGCAAATTCCTGCAAAAAATAGTATTATTAAAATAGTTGCTTTCCAGGCTAGCGCAAATATTGATAGTGGACAACTAGGATTAGTAAGAGTAAACAGACAAACAACAACACTTACTTCTGATAAAACAGTTGACCTAGATAATTTTGTACAATTAACTAGAGAAAGTTCAATATCATCTATGGTAGTTGAAATCAATAATATTAAACTTAAAGGACCAGACACAGTTTATTCAGTTTATGATGGAGTTACAAATTCATTTATTATTGGACAAGATCCTATAGAAGCATCTGGTGCAATACTTTCTGCAAATATCAAAGTATACATTAACAGTGAACTTAAAACTTTTATTACAGATTATGTTTATGATGGTACATCAAAACTTTTAACAATTAATACTGATTCTTTAAACAAAGGCGACGTAATAAAAATTGAAAATGATTTACGTGCTGAATTTTCTATTAGTGCAAACAGAATTGTAATTGATGATTCGGTATCTTACAACCCAGGAGATATACTAGAAGTTACATGGTTTAGCGAATATCCAAGTATGGAAATTTACAGTGATAGAAATACAGGTGGTAAAGTTAATTACGAACTTCCGTATGCTCCACTAGGAATTTCTTATGTTTGGGTTTACAAAAACGGAGTCAGACTTGTTAGAGATACAGATTATACTATCTCATTACCAAGAGGCGTTGTGTATTTAGAAGTTGATTCAGATGAAAATGATACAATTACTATTACAGCCTTTGGTGCAGATATTTACAAACTACCTAGCTCATACGAAATAAGCAAAGACATGCTAAATGTTTACAGATACAATAGATATGCAACAGATAGCAAAATTACTTTAACTTCAGATTTAAATTATTATGATGATAAGATAGAACTTACTGATGGTAGTAATTTATATAATCCTGTAAGAAACAGAAATATTGCAGGTGTTATTGAGATACATGGAGAAAGAATAGAATACCTTAAAAAGACTGGCAATACAATTAGTCAATTACGTAGAGGTGTAAATGGCACAGCAATTAAAGAACTGCACGCCGCAGGTTCTAGTGTTGCTGATATTGGACCAAATGAAGTTATTCCTTATACAGACAGTCAAGAAAGAACTGATTTTGTAAGTGATGGAAGTTCAAGTCTAATAGGACCGTTAGAGTTTGTACCAACTAAGAGTACTGTAGGTACATGGACTGCTACAACAATTCCTACAGATTACGGTAGATGTGATACAGTAGAAGTGTTTGTTGGCGGAACTAGACTGCGTAAAACACCGTTAACTGTATACGATGAATCTCTTGGACCAGTAAGCCCAGGCGCAGATAAAGAATTAGAAGCAGAATTTGCTGCAGACGGTGTTAATCCTTATATAAGGTTAACAACAGCACCAGCAGCAGGAACACGTATAACTGTAATAAAAAGGACAGGAAACACATGGTATGACAAAGGTTTAACTACTGCAAGTAACGGAGTTACACTATTAGATAATAATACAGCAATTAGTAAGTTCATTGCTGCGAAGACAACCAGTTTACCTGAATAAATACACTATGAAACACGAAGAGAAAAATATGCCAGATAATCAAAAACAAGTACAAGAAGACAAAAAACCAGCGGTAAATGAAACCGGTGGGTTTCACTTTGAAGGACATATTAAGATATTTGATCCTGAATCAGGAGAAGTTTTCCAGGATAAAAGGAATGCAATTCACTATGAAAACATGAGTGTTGCAATGGTGCAAGCATTATCTAATCAAGGTTTAGGTACAATCTATGAAATGGCTTTTGGTAGTGGTGGTACATCAGTTGATCCTACAGGATTAATAACGTATCTTACTCCAAATACAGTTGGTATTAATTCAAGTTTATATAATCAAACATACACAAAAATAGTAGACCAGAATGCAATTGCAAACTCTGATCCAACTAGAAACAAGATGGAAGTACGACACATTAGTGGTGCTACTTACAGTGATATTATTATATCATGTTTACTAGATTACGGTGAGCCAGACGATCAAGAAGCATTTGATAATAGTGTAAATTTAGATGGTAACTTTGTTTTCGATGAATTAGGTATTAAATCATATAATCCTGCAGGTGCCGGAAAACTATTAACACATGTTATTTTCCACCCAGTTCAAAAATCACTGAATAGATTACTTCAAATCGATTACACGGTTAGAATACAAAGTTTAACAGGATTTAATGAGGGATAATAAATGCCATATATTGTAAATTTTACGGATAGAGATAACAAATCCCCAATTACTGTTTTTGATAATACGTCAAGTAATGATACAAGTATAACTTTTCCAGGAAGAAACGTAACTGGTTACGGACAAATCATTGCTGAAAACTTTTTATCTTTATTAGAAAATTTTGCAAGTGCAAATCAGCCAGTAAATCCTGTAGAAGGACAACTATGGTACGACACAACAAACGGTGTTTTACAGTTATATGATAATACAAGTTGGAAAGCAGCATCAAACATTCAAAAAGGACCAACAGAGCCTAGTGTACAAACTAGCAAAGTTGGTGAACTCTGGGTTGACACAACAAATCAACAGTTAAGAATTTATACAGGTAGTAGATGGTTGCTAGTTGGACCTAGCGAAAGTTCAATTGATGGTAAAAGATATGGACCAGCAGTAGAAAAAATTGTTGACCAAGACAACTTTGACAAAAACGTTTTAACATTTTACATTGCAGACACACCGGTTGTAATTTTATCTAGAGATTCATTTACACCAAAAATTGAGATTAAAGGATTTGATCAAATCAAATCAGGTTTAAATATTGCAACACCGGCAAACGCTGCAGAAGAAACAGAATTTTCAACAATATTCTTAGGAGGAGAACTTCCTAAACTTATAGGAACTGCTAAGAATGCTGATGCATTGAATATTGGTGGCGTAGAAGTTGCAGCAGGAAAATTTTTAAGAAGTGATACTACTAATACTACTGAACAAGGATTTAATATTAGAAGTAATACAGGTATTACTATTGGTATTGATGGTAACTTCCAGTTAACTACTTCTGCTACATCATCAAAAATTTATAATAGTGCAGCAGGTAGTTCGATAGATTTACAGATTAACAGAAATGGTATTCCTGATACTATTCTAAGAGTTATTGACGATAAGGTTGGCATTAATATTGCTGCTCCTAATAATGCATTAGACGTTGGTGGCGACATAGGTGTTACAGGAAGTATAATTCTTTCTAATACAAATGATGCTATTAACTTGTCAACTGGTGCAATACGTACAGAAGGCGGTGTTTCTATTAAGAAAACATTGCGTGTAGGACAAGGATTAAATGTAACAGGAACAATTAGTGCAACTAATATATACCCTGATGCTAATGAAACTTATGACTTAGGTGCTGATGCACTTAGATGGAATAACATTAAAGCCAAGAAAGTAATTGCTGATGAAATACAAGGTACTATCAGCGGTAACATTACAGGAAATGCTAATACGTCAACAAACCTAAAAAATGTAACTAACTTTACAATGGCAGGCGATGTTGTATCAAGTGGATTTACTTTTGACGGTATCGGCGATCCAAAAGTTTTTAATACACAATTAACAGCAAATATTATTACAAGTAAAAATGAACCATTACCAGTTGTTTCAGGTGAAAATGATCAAATACTTGTTTATAGAGCTAATCCTTTAACAGGAAGCACATCAACAGGACTTTTAAAACAAGACAGAGATACGTTTGTAGGTGATTTAGGTATACCGTTAGCAGGAATACTTCCATATGCAGGAGCAAATGTGCCATACGGTTTCTTACTTTGCGATGGTGGTGAAGTTGAAATTGCAAAGTTCAGAGCACTTTATGATATTATAGGAACAACATATAACGGATCAGCAGCACTAAATGGTGCCGCAGGAAAAACTTTTAGAATTCCGGACCTAAGAGGTAGATTTGCTCTTGGACGTCATAACATGGACAACAATATTACTGTACCAAATGACGTAGGCGGGTTTGTTGATAACGGTGGCGGTTCACCGGTTCCTGCAAGAATCAGTGGTACTGAACCAGAAACACTTTCAGCATCAAGCGGAAGTAGTTCTGTTACATTAGGTCTTTCTAACTTACCAGATCATACACACAGTATGGTTGCAGATGGAGAACAATTTGCTGCGGTAAGAGTTGATACTGCACCAACTGTAAGTTCAACATCAGGTAGAGGACCAAATAACCCAGGTGAAGCACAGTATCTTCCAGACTCAGGACCAATTAAAACTCCTACAGGAACTACTTTAAGTTCACCAGTTGGTATTATGAATCCATACTTGACAATAAATTATATAATTAGATCAGGTCCGCCTGCATTTACAACGACATAGGAACTAAGAATGGCATATCAAGTTAATAAAACAGACGGAACAATTGTAGCAACAGTTGCTGACGGCCAGATAGATACGCTATCCACTGATCTAACACTTATAGGTAAAAACTATAGTGGATTTGGCGAATCACTAAATGAAAATTTTGTAAAATTACTTGAAAACTTTTCAAGTACAACACAACCTAGTAATCCTATCAAAGGACAAATATGGTTTGACGGTACAGAAAACAAACTTAAAGTATACAGTGGTACAGCATTTGTACCAGTAAGTTCTGCAACAATTAGTAACGCCCAGCCTACAACACTAGGTGTTGGTGACTTATGGTTTAATGATACAGACAAACAGTTATACTTTTTTGATGGTGCAAACATAATACTTTTAGGTCCTGATTATTCTGAATTACAAGGATTAAGCGGAGTCAAAGTTACAAGTGTACTAGACTCACTTAACCAGACACGTGTAATTACAAGTTTATACAACAACGGAGTTTTATTAGGAATATTTTCTAAAGATTCGTTTACACCTAAGAATGCTATTGAAGGATTTACTGGAAGTATAAACCCTGGATTTAATCAAGGTACACTTGCAGGCATAAAATTTGATGTAACTGCTACAAATGCAGATAAACTAGGTAATGTTGATGCTACTACATATGCAAGACGTGATACTTCAAATCAGTTTGCAGGACAAATTAGAATCAATTCAGATTTAGGAATTGTATTTGGTGCAGGTGACCAAGGTAACATTACAGTTACTGATGGTAACTTGTTCTTTAGTAATACAGCATCAGATAAAGGAATAACTTTTAACGTAAGAAAAGGTATTGTTCAAGAAGAAGCGTTTGTAGTTAATTCGCTTGATAGAAAAGTAAGTTTCTATGAAAATTTTACAAACAGTGAAGCAGTATTTGGCGGAAGTGTTGAAATAAAAGGTAATACAACTATTAGAGGACAGTTAACAATTGAAGATGGTGACATCATTTCTCTTAATACACAAAACTTAGTAGTTGAAAACAAACAGATTGAATTAGCAAACACCGGAGATACTGCAACAAATTCAGATACAGTTGCAGATGGCGGTGGTATAGTACTTAAAGGCCCAGCAGCAAATGTAGATCATGTGTTGCTTTGGAGTAATTTAGGTTTAACAGCAACAGCAAAAACACCAGCTCTTGCAGCACAAGCATGGACAAGTTCAGAACATATCAATCTTGCTACAGGAAAAGCATTTAAGATTGATGGTGTTACAGTTCTTAATGGAACAAGCCTAGGTACAGGTATTACTGCTATTCCAGGTGTTACTTCTTTTGGTACACAGAACGTTGTTAACATTGGCGCTAGTCCTCCAACAGCGGACTTTAAACTAGAAACTGATAGTGGTAGTAGTAAACCAAGAATTACAACATTAACTACCGATAGTGATTTAGAAATAGCACCAAACGGAACAGGTAATGTTGCATTGATAGGATCACCTAGAATTACTGGACTTGCAGATCCAACAGGTGCACAAGATTCTGCAACAAAAGAATATGTTGATAACACTATTGAAACTAGAAGTCTTGCATTTAGCATGGACTTATCGGATGGTAAACCTAACAGTTATATTTCAGGTACAATACTAACACAATTAGCACCACCTGCAGATTTTAGAAATGGTACACTTGCAAGAATATTATGTACAACATTACAAAACAGTACAACAAGTTTAGAAATTAATCCATTAAGATCAGAAACAAGAGATGACTTTGATTTAACAAGCGGCGGATCAGCATCTGCCTTACAACAACTTGCATTTAGCACAGCGACAGTTGCTGCACCAGCAGTTACAACTTTGAGAGTTATTAAAACTTTCCAACTTGTAGCAGGTGCATGGTCGTTTGTGTCTGAAGTGTCATTACCATAGGTGATCAGGAGCGAATATGGCATACGTAATTAACAGAAGTGATGGAACAGCGTTTACAACGTTGCAAGACTCTACAATTGATACTACCTCAAGTTTAACACTAGTTGGTAGAAACTACATAGGGTATGGAGAAATCCAAAACGAAAACTTCTTGTTTTTATTAGAAAATTTTTCTAACACCACTGCTCCAAATAAACCACTAAGCGGCCAGTTATGGTGGGACACAACAGGTCCTGTTCTCAAGATATACGACGGAACTAAATGGTCAGAAGTTGGTGCAGCAACTATTTCAGCAACAGCACCAGTTGACCCACAAGCAGGAGCGTTTTGGTACAAGTCAGGATCAAACACATTATACACATACAACGGAACAAGTTGGGTATTTATAGGTCCAGAAACAGCAGAAGGATTCGGAGTTACTAGAGCAAGAAGTACTACACTTAGAGCAGATACAGGTACAGATTATCCAGTAATAATAATTACTGTTGCTGACATTGCGGTTGGTATAGTATCAACAAATACATTTACAATAGATTCTAGTGCAGCAATTACAGGATTTACTACAGTTGACACAGGCATTACACTAAGTTCTGCATATTTTGTCAACGGTGCTCTAAAAGGAAATGCAGATACTGCTACAGCATTTAAAACTGTTAGACAGATAAACGGTGTAGGATTTGACGGAACACAAAATATTGATATTACTGCTCCTACAACACACAACCTAACTGCAGGCAACTATATTGCAGGTAATGACTTTAACGGAAGTGCAACAACAAATTGGTCAGTTGATGCAACGTCAGTAAATACAATAGGAAAAGTTGTAGCAAGAAACTCCAGTGGAGGTTTCAGTGCAGGTTTGATAACTGCTGATCTAGAAGGCGACGTAACAGGTAACGTAACAGCAGCCTCAGGCACATCAAGATTTGATATAGTTGAAGCAAACACATTTATAGGCGCAACTCTAACAGGTAATGCGTTTAGTGCAACAAAATTAAGAACAGCAAGAGATATCAACGGTGTACCTTTTGATGGACTTACTGATGTAACAGTTCCAGCAAGTGCAAGAACACTTACTGATACTGCACTTGCAGCAAACGTTGTAACTTCTCAATTAGAAAGCGTAGGCGCACTTACAAGTCTAGTAGTAAACGGTACAATTACTGTAAGCACTAACCATACAATTGCAGCAGGCGGTGCTGGCTCAACTACAACAGCAACACGTTTAATGAGATTAGTTGCAGACGATGGTACAGATACTTCAGTAGTTGATTTAATCTCACCAGATAGTTCAGTATCATCAGGATATGGACCAAAAGGTGCAATTATTCCTAATGTAGATGAAGCACTAGACCTTGGTAAAAGTACAAAAAGATTTGACAATGTTCATGCAAATACATTCAATGGTGCGTTAGTTGGTAATGCAGATACAGCCACTTCGGCAACAACCGCTACCAACATCGCTGGCGGAGCCGCAGGCTCCGTTGCTTACCAGACTGCGTCTGGCGCAACTGCGTTGCTTCCTATCGGAGCGGCTAACCAAGTGCTTAAATCCACAGGTACAACAGTACAATGGGGTGCACCTAGTTTAGCAGAGATTATTTCAGGGAATTATATCACAGGAAGTAATTACGATGGATTGTCAACACAAACTTGGGCAGTTGATGCAGACACAGCAAACACTGCTAGTAAGGTTGTAGCAAGAGATAGCAGCGGAAATTTTGCAGCAGGCACAATTACTGCATCATTATCAGGCAATGCAACAACAGCAACTACAGCAGGTTTACTAAGTGGTAGCAGAACAATAAATGGTGTTGTATTTGATAACAGTGGAAACATCACAGTAACAGCAACAGATACAAATGCAGTTGCTAAAGCAGGCAGCACAATGACAGGTAGGTTAACGCTTTCAGCAGATCCTACAAGTTCAATGCACGCCGCTACAAAACAGTATGTTGATGCTAGTTCTGGATATACAATTGTTTCAGGATCATCGTCAGCAGTAGGTTACACTAACCAAGTAGGTAGTTTTAATAATGGATCTAACTATTTTGATGTGTATCCACCGGCAGGAAAATCTATGAGCAACCTAATTGCATTTATTCCATCAATAAGAACTATTCATTATGCAGGTGGTGTAGATGGTAACGATAGTTTAAGATGTACATACACATATTTGAGTAATAGAATAAGAGTATATGTACAAAACACAGAACAAAGAAGCAAACCTGCGGCTAATTACTTAGGAGTATGGAGTTAATATGAAATATATCTGTATAGAAGCCGGCGAAGTAACATCATTAATGAGTTATGAACCTGAAGTACCATCAGGTGTAACTGTTGTTGAAATAACTGATGAAAAGGCTGATCAACTAGAAGCAGGAACACATGTTTTTGATGTTCCAACGCAGAGTGTTACACTCAAAACAGAACAGGTTGTTAGACGTGAAAATACAATTGAATCTAATGGTCAAGAGAGAGAATTTCTAAATTCAACAGACTGGAAGGTATTACGTCATATTAGGCAAAAACACCTTGGTATTGCTACAACTTTAACTGAAGAACAATACACAGAACTTGAAAATCAACGAGAAGCAGCAGCCCAGAGAGTTGTTGATATTGAATAAATATAGTTACAAACTAGGAAAAATACATGGCATATCAAGTAGATAAATTTAACGGAACTTTTTTAACATCTGTAGCGGATGGTACTATTGATACAACCACAGATTTAAGATTTGTTGGTAAAAATTATGCTGGATATGGTGAAGTACAAAACGAAAATTTCTTACACATACTTGAAAACTTTGCCAATACTACTGCTCCTCCTAAAGCAATTGAAGGACAGGTTTGGTATGATAGCGGAAACAAAAAATTAAAATTTTACGATGGCACAAAATTTAAATCAGCATCAGGCGCTGAAATAAGTGCAACTGCTCCAGGCGGATTAGGCATAGGTGATTTTTGGTGGGATACATCAGCAAAACAAATGTATGCTTATGATGGCGGTTCATTTATTTTAATAGGTCCTGAAGCAAGTCCAGACTTAGGTACAAGTGGTGTTGTAGCACAAGTTGTAAAAGACAGCGGTAATGCAAACCATTCTATACTTAAAGTTTTAGCAGGTGGAAAAACTGTTGCCATTGCATCACAAACAGCATTTACATTAAACAGTTCAGTAAATCCAATTGTTGACTTTACAGCAATCAAAAAAGGATTAACACTTGCAAATACAGATACGAATGGAATTAGTGCAAGTGATTATGTGTATTGGGGAACATCTTCAAATGCATTAAGACTTGGTGGATTACAAGCAAGCGATTATATTACTAAAGGTACAGTTGAATTTACAAGCACTGTATTATATGATGACCCAGGATTTAAAGTTGGTGATCAAAGAGATTTACATATATTTGTAAACAGTGCTGACGAACCTAGAATTAACAGTTTGTTAGGAAACCCAATTGACTTAGTTGTTACAGATGGCGGTGTTGATTATAAAACTGTACAAGTAACTTTATCATCTTTACGTCCAGGTACAAGTGCAACATTTGATTTAGGTGAGGCTACGTATAAATGGAAAGACATTTATGCACAAACTATTACAGCAAATTTAACAGGTAATGTTACAGGTGACGTTACAGGTACAGTTAAAGGAAATGTACTTGCTAATGACACACAGGTAATGATTAATGCATCAACTAAAGAAATTGGTTATACAGGTGCACAACTTGTAGGAACACTAGTTGGTAACGTAAGTGGTAACGTAACAGGAACTGCTTCTAATGCAAACAACCTTAACAATATTGCTCCGTCAATTGGAATACCTAGTCCATTAGTTACAACTATTCCAGTTAGAGATGTAAATGGAGATATCACAGCAAATCAATTTATAGGTATAGCAGACAACGCAGATAAACTTGCTGTTGATGGTACTTATAGAGTTGCTGATACAGATCCAGTAGCAAGTACAGTAGCAGCAAGAGATAGTGCAGGTAACTTAGAGGCTGTATTATTTGAGGGAACTGCAACTTCAGCAAGATACGCTGACTTAGCAGAAAAATATTTAACAGATAAAAATTATGAAGATGGAACAGTTGTCAGTGTTGGCGGCCCACAAGAAGTAACAGCCGCTAAAGAAGGTGATAGAGCATTAGGTGTTATATCTCCAAGTCCAGCATACATGATGAATGCACATTTAGCAGGCGGACAATTTGTTGCATTAAAAGGTAGATTACAAGTTAATGTTATAGGTGCAGTAAACAAAGGCGACAGATTAGTTGCAACTGATAATGGTTGTGCTAAATCATCAGCAAGTAGTGCAGACGTTTTTGGAATAGCATTAGAAAGCAGTACTGAAGTAGGCGTCAAAAAAGTTGAAGCGGTAGTTTTATAATGGCCAACATTAAAGCCAGTGACATAAACACAATCAGACAAAAAATTACTGATGTCCTAGGTACAGGTGCTACAACTTTTGGCTATGGCCAAACAGTTTATAGTTCTGCTATTACAGCAGGAACAATAATTCAAAAATCTCAATGGGATGCTGTAAGATTTGATATTGTAAATGCTTACGTTCATCAAACAGGTAATAGTCCAAGTGCAATTACTGTTAGCACAGGAGATACTATAAATGATGATGCAAGTGGTGCATATCAAAACTACGATTATTTTGCTGATGTATTAAGAAACAATAGATTCGATGTTTCTACAGGACAATTTACCCAAACTTCAATTGATACTAAACTAACAACAGCAACTTGGAATAGCACAGCAACTTGTACTGTTACAATTGATTTTGCATCTGCAGAAGACGGTAGACACTTTTTTAATAGTGGCGGAGCAATTAGAATAGAAACAAGTCATGTTAATGGAACTTCAGCGCAAGCAGGTGCTTGGTCAACTATGTTAGCATCAATTGCCCCACAAGATTTTGCAGGCGATTTAATAGCATCAACTGGATATTACACATTAACTAATTCATTTCAAACATATTTTTCAAATGCAGCAAGTACACCGTATAGTGGCAACACGTATAATCTCAAAGCAAAATGTAATGTTGCAAATAATAGTGCAGGAACAGCCACGCAGGTAGTAATACAAGTAAATTTAGCAGATACATATGTAGATCCAGGATCACCGCCTCCAGGTGATTTAGTAGACGGTAAATTAACAATAGATGTAAACAAAATACAAGCAGCAGGAACATTAGCACCATCAGGCACCTTTGCAGTTACTGGTCCAAGCAGTACTACTGTTTCAGCAATTAGTGTAGCATAACTCTGCTATTATAAATACTTGTGAGGTAAAAAATGGCAGGTGTAAACCAAAAAATCAGAAAAGTTGACTATAACAGTGTCCAAAGTGATATTGATAGTATCTTAGGTACAGGTACTAGTAATTTTGGATATGGACAGCCTGTTTTAAGCAACCAAGTTGATGAATCTAATTCAGTTACTGTAAACGAATACGCAGCACTACGTTTTGATATAATCAACGCTTACAAACATTTATTTAATAGTTTACCACCTGATGTAGATGCACAAACAATTGGCGCAACAGTAAGGTTTGATAGTGCACCACCAGATGCTGCACCTATAGGTTATTGGGCAAGTGTAGTAAATTCTATAAGTACAAACAGACTAGCATTAGCAGTTAGTGGACAACGTGTAACAGTAAATCACGGAACAACAAATTTTAGTAGTGCCTGGGGTGCATCAGCACCTTTAGGTTCACCGTCGCCACAATTATCATGCCAAGTTGATGTTGAATGGACTACTAGTGAACAAGCAAGACACTTTTTTAACGCAGGCGGCAGTATACAATTTACAAGTACAAGAACAGGCGGAAGTTCATCTGCACAAAATACAAGTTGGACAACTTTATTAAGTACTGCTGGTACAAGAGTATTTGGAGGCAATACTCCTGGAACAGGAACAACACCATCTAATGGACAAAATTGGTTTAGAGCAAGAAGCATAGCAGATGCATGGAGTACTTCTACTGCATCAAGTCCTTACGCATTAAATGAATTTAAAATTACAGTACAAACAAATGATTCACCCACAGTATCTAGTAACAGTTCGGGTGCTTCAAGAAAATTAAGATTCATCCTATATTGGCTTGACAATCACTTTCCACTTGGAGGAGACTCAGATTCAGGAACTCCTGTACAACCAGGAGTACTAGGACCGGATACTGTAGATGGTACTATTGCATTAACTGTACAAACAGTCAAAGCATCAGGCGTTTTGGAACCAGCAGCCTCTGGAAACTTTGAAGTATCAACACCTACTGTAACAATTGGATCAATTGTAAACTAATAAATTTTTCACCCCAACACAACTACCGATAAATAATATGCTACTATAATAAATAGGAGATATTATGCAGGAACACTTAGATAAAGCACTTGAGTTTGCTAATTATAGACAAACATTTGCTATCCAAAGAAAAACACTAAAAGAAAAAATTGATGCACAGTTAACCTACGGAGTTAATGGTGGCATATTTAAAATTGACAGATCATTATTAAACTTTGTTGAAATGTTAATTTTTAAATCTAGAAGAGAAAATGTAGTTCTACTTGATAAGAACGACAACCCAATATTAATTGAAGATTTAACAAAATTTAGAGATGAAATATTTGATAGGTACTTTTCAGCAACCTTTGCATATTTGGAAGAATACCAAAAAATTAAAAAGGCAAGATCTGTAGAAACAATATTGGAAGTTTAATGAGCAAGGGTGTAATAATATTTGCTCACAATAATCGGCAGATTGATTATATCCGCATGAGCATACTTGCGGCAAAATTAGCAAATAAGAATTTGCAAGTTCCTGTATCACTAGTTACTGATCCATCTACAATTGATTGGATGAAAGAGTCTAATATTGAAAAAACAGTAACTGAAACATTCGATAATATTATTATAACAGAAAGACCAGACGATACAAATAATGTAAAAAATTACAATGATGGAAAATATAAAGTGCATGCGCCTTTCAATAACGGTAATAGAGGTAGTGTTTGGGATCTTACACCTTACGATAGAACGTTGATGATAGATAGTGACTACCTTACTTTGACAGATACATTATCTAACTATTGGGATATAGACGAAGATTTATTAATAAGTCCTAAGTATAATGATATACAAGGTGTCGAAAGAATAGGATATCTTGATACACATATCTCAGAAACAAGTATAGATATGTTATGGGCAACAACTGTAATGTTTACAAAAAATGAAACTACTAAAATATTTTTTGACTTAGTTGCACATGTAAAAGAAAAATATAAAATGTACAGCGATATCTATAGATTTAATCCAATTGTTTTTAGAAACGATATTGCATTTAGTATTGCAAAACACATAATGAATGGCTATCAAAAGATAGACGAACCTAACTTACCTGATATTTTTTCAACAGCAGACAAAGATATTTTAGTTGATGTTTCCAACGAAAGATTAAAATTTTTAATTGCACAAATTAACAGTGACAATTATGTCGCTACTAGTGTGTGCAATAAAGATGTGCATGTAATGAATAAGTTTAGCATTATGAGAAACTATGATAACCTTATGGAGTTGGCACAATGACGTTTGGATATTTAATTATTGTTAATGATACTGATACATCTAACTATACTAAATTAGCATACACCCTTGCATTAAGTATTAAGAACACACAGAAAGAAGGTTTTGATAAAGTAGCATTAGTTATAAATGATAAAACAAAAGTAGAAAGTTATACTTCAACTTGGGTATTTGATGAAATAATAGAATGGGATGGTGCTGTACACTGGGACGGCAGATCTTATATGGACGAACTTACACCATGGGATGCTACTATTTGTTTAGATGCAGACATGTTGTTCTTAAGAGATTACAGTCATTGGGCAGAATACTTTATTAAGAATAGTGAATTATATATTGCAAATAAAGCATATACATATAGAGGTGATATAGTTACTAATGATTATTATAGAAAATGCTTTACAGCAAATGAATTACCTAACTTATATTCTTTTTATACATTCTTTGTAAAAAACAGTTCAGTAGCAAAAGAGTTTTTTAATCTACAAAGACAAATTATTAAAAACCCTGAACTTTATGCTAATAATTTTTTAGCAAAACACAAACCAACTATTGTAGGTACAGATGAAGCGTTTGCACTTGCATCAAAAATATTAGATATCACTGATGAGATTGCGTATCCTTTAGAATTTCCTAGAGTAGTACACATGAAGGGAATGGTACAGAATTGGCCATACGGTGCAGATGATTGCTACGATCATATAGGATTTTATTTAAACAAACAAGGAAAATTAAAACTTGGTAATTTTGAACAAACTGACATAGTTCATTATGTTAACAAGGAAACAGTCACGCTGGAAACAGTAAACATATTGGAGGAAATAGCATGGCAGAAAAACAAATAGAAATTCCTGATTTCGACGAATGGATTGCAAACTACAAGCATAAGCCTGTGGCATATAATGCAGCATTTGATGTTGAAACAGGCCGTGTGTTATCTGTAGGGCCAGATCATACTGTAAACGAAAAAGAGTTTGAAAATGTCATACCTCTTGAAGCAGATATTGCTGAAAAAATTATATCTAGCGAAATTAGTATGAGTAAATGTTTTATCGATCCTGACCAAGGCGAATTAGAAATTGTTGAAAGAAGAGATTTGTATAAAATAGATGATGTACTACATAGAATTATTGTTAGAAAATATTCAGAGATTAAAAAACCAGACATCTATTTAGAACACAATGCTAAAACAAATATATTGTCTGTAGAACTTAGTGAAGAATTTGGTGGAACATACAAACAACAAAAAGGAATTGATGTTGTAAAAAGAAAAATGTTCTGGAATGGCGAAACACAACTTGATTTTACAGTTACAGATTATAATGATCCTAATATTGTAACTGATAATTTTAGTGTAACAATTAATGATCTGATTGGTAACAAAGTTGAACTTAAAGAACTTAATATAAACAGGTTCTTTAGCGTATATACAAGACGCTTATTTAAAAACTATATGATTGAGGAAAGATGAAACGGGTAATTGAGTTTGATGTATTCTTTTTGAGTTATGATGAACCTAATGCAGATCTTCATTATGCAGATCTATGTAATAAAGTTCCATGGGCAAAACGTATACACGGTGTAAAAGGTAGCGATCATGCACACAAAGCAGCAGCAGAGCAATCAGAAACTGATTGGGTGTTAACTGTAGATGCTGACAATATTGTGTATCCACAATTTTTTGATATTGAAATAGATATGGACAATCCGGATATACAAGCATACAGTTGGTGCGGTAGGAATAACGTAAATGGTTTAAGATATGGCAACGGTGGATTAAAACTGTGGAATGTTGATCATGTTAAAAATATGAAAACTCACGAGAACGCTGATAGTGACAGAGCTCAGGTAGATTTCTGTTGGGAAACAGGATACAGAAACTTTCCAAAGACTTTCAGCGATACTGTAATTAATTATAATCCGTTTATGGCATGGCGTGCAGGATTTAGAGAAGGTGTTAAGATGACACTAGACAACGGATTAAAAGTTCCACCACAAGAAATTGAAAAGCGTATATGGTGGCACAACATACATAGACTAGGAATATGGAGTACAATTGGTAGTCATGTTGAAAATGGACTATTTGCAGTTTATGGTGCAAGACTAGGAACATATCTTACAAATTGTACAGATTGGGACCATATACAAGTAAGAGATTTTGAATCACTACGTGAATTATACAATGAGCAATGTAAACAATATGAAGATGGTGTTGGATTAGAACAAGAAGTAAAACGTTTAGGAACCGAATTAAAAAACCAACTTGGTTTTAATTATCCATATCTAGATGAATCTATGAGCAAATATGTGTTAAACTTATATGAGCAAACTATTGATCTAGCAAAAACGTATTATAGGACTACAGATGATCTATGATTTATTTTATGTCAGTCAAGGCAAAGCAGAACACTGGCAAGAGTTTAAGTCTAGATTCTCTAATGCCCAACTGATTGAAGATGTTGAATCTCTAGATCAAATAAAGCAAAAGACATTAACTAGAATGTTTTGGGTAGTGTGGGATGATATGAAAGTAAAAGATGATTTTGACTTTGAATATCGTGCTACTGAGTGGGACCTAGAATACGTTCATGTATTCAAGAATGGTAATCACTTCAATGGTGTTACCCTTATGCCTAAGAATGCTCCAGCATCTAACAAAGAATTCAAGTTCCGATTCTTTATCAACAAAAAAGAAATAGATATAGTAGCCAGCGATCCTAGGAGTATAGGAAGTAGTTTTGATATTGTGTTTATTTCTTACTATGAACCTTATGCAGATAAAAATTGGCAGCGGTTAAAAAGTAGATTCCCAAGAGCAAAAAGAATTTCAAACGTAAAAGGAATTCATCAAGCACATTTAGAAGCAGCAAAAATTGTTGAAAGTGATATGTTCTGGGTAGTAGATGGCGATGCACATATAGTTGAAGAATTTAATTTTGATTACCAAGACCCGGAAATGTATACTGTGCATGTATGGCGTAGTATCAATCCAGTAAATGACTTAGAGTACGGATACGGTGGCGTTAAATTATTACCAACGCAGATGACTTTAGATATGGATATGTCTAAACCAGATATGACTACTAGTATTAGCAATAAATTTAAAGCCGTTAATGAACTTTCTAACATAACAGCATTTAATACAAATGAGTTTGAAGCATGGAAAGGTGCATTTAGAGAATGCTGTAAGTTAGCAAGTAAAACTATACGAGGACAAAACGAAGATGAAACTAATGAAAGGTTGGCTAAATGGTGTTCAGCCTATGGCAGAGATCGTCCGTTTGGTGATTACGCCATTCAGGGAGCCCGTGCTGGCAGGAAATATGGTGTGGCTAACAGTACTAATCCTGATGCTCTTAGATTAATAAATGACTTTGATTGGTTAAAGGAGCAGTTTGATGCATGACAAAGATAGGATAGAAAAATTTATACCTATCATGGACGAGATATCGCCTACCTTCTGCTTGGCTAAATGGCATCACACTACTATCTATTTAGGAACAGGAGAAACACATAGTTGTTATCATCCTGCTCCACATAAAATTCCGCTGGAAGGACTAGAAGAAAATCCTAGTCTATTGCATAATACCCCTCAAAAGAAAGCCGAAAGGCAGGCTATGATAAACGGAGAGAAACCTAGCGGTTGTAACTATTGTTGGAATGTTGAATGTATGGGTAAAGATTACATTAGTGATCGTAAAGAACGGAATGCAAGTATACATACACCAAAACGTTTTAATGATATTAAACAAAATCCAATGGCAGATGTTAATCCACAATATGTGGAAGTTAGTTTCGGTAATGAATGTAATTTTAAATGCGGATATTGTCATCCTAAACATTCTAGCAGTTACTATAAAGAAATTGAAAAAGAAGGTCCATACACTATGGTTAAGAATCATAGGAATGATATTGACTGGTTTAAAATACACAAAGACGAAGAAACAAATCCATATGTTAAAGCATGGTGGAAGTGGTGGCCTGAATTGCGTAAGACACTTACAATTTTACGTATTACAGGTGGTGAACCGTTACTACAGCAAAGCACATGGCGTATGTTCGACGAACTAGAAAAGAATCCATGCCCTGAATTAGAATTAAACATTAACACTAACTTAGGTGTTAAGCCTATCCTTATTGAAAGATTTACTGACAAAGTAAACAGTTTAGTTGAAAAAGGCTGTATCAAAGACTTTAAAATTTTTACTAGTATTGATACATGGGGACCACAAGCAGAGTATATCAGAACAGGCTTAGATTTAGAGCTGTGGGAAAAGAACTTAGACATGTACATGACTAGAACTAATATGCCTTTAACATTTATGGTTACATTTAATATTTTAACTGTAACTAACTTTAGTAAACTATTGCAAAAGTTTTTAGACTGGCGAATAAAGTATAATAGTGATAATCAAACTAAATGGCAGCGTATTAGATTTGATACTCCGTATCTGAAAGAACCGTTGCAATATGATATGAATATACTTCCTAAAGATGCATTTGTTCCTTATATGAAACAGCACTTACAATTTATAGCAGAAAATTTAGATGATGCAGACAAACACAAATTTAGTATACTTGAATATGAGAAGTTTAGACGTGTAGTTGATTACATGGCTTCTACAAATTATACTCCAGAGCGTGTACAAGAAGGTCGAAGAGATTTTCACAATTGGTTTACTGAATATGATCGAAGAAGAAATGTAAGTTTTGTAGAAACGTTTCCCGAACTAGAGGAATTTTATTTTGACTGTGCCCAGTAAAACATTTTGCATATTGCCTTGGATACATCTGTATGCCAATCCTGACGGCACTGTTCTACCTTGTTGTGTAGGAGACTGGCAGCAATCTATGGGTAATGTTCAGAACACAAAATTAGAAGATGTCTTTAATAATGAAAAGTTTAAGCAGATGCGTAAGAACATGTTGGCTGGAAAAAAATGTAGCCAATGTACTGCATGTTACCGCGATGAAGATTCAGGTAACAGTAGTTTTCGTAAGCACAGCAACGAGCAGTTTGAAAAATATATTGATGATGCAGTTTTAAACACTAATGATGATGGCAGTATGGACGATTTTAGGTTGCGATATTTAGATGTTAGATGGAGTAATATTTGCAATTTTAAATGTAGATCTTGCGGTCCTTTGTATTCAAGTAGTTGGGCGCAAGAACACGGTAGCGAAAAAATCTTTACCTATGCAGGCGGAGTTAGCAATGATGAACTATACAAACAGTTTGAACCTCACTTTGACACTATAGAAGAATTTTACTTTGCAGGCGGCGAGCCATTACTTACAGATAAGCATTACGAAATATTAGAATATCTAATTGATCACGATCGAACAGATGTAAAGTTAAGATACAACACAAACATGAGTGTGTTAAAATATAAAGGAAAGAGTGTTTTAGACTTATGGAAAAAATTTAGTAACGTTATGATTGGAGCGAGCCTAGATCATTATGGATCTAAGGCTGAATATATACGGCACGGGACAGATTGGCCTTTAGTTGAAAGTAATTTAAAATTAATTCGGAAGGAAACTCCACATGTAGAATTGCATACAAACACGGTAGTATCTATTTTTAATATAAAGACTTTACCTAAGTTTATTCAGTATATTATTGATAATGATTTAGTCAGTACAAAAAATTATAACCCTAATTTTTATAATATAATGAATCCAGACTATTATAGTTTTAAAATAATCCCAGAAGAGGACAAGGTAGATATCATAAAATCCTTGGAAGAGTTTGCTACACAGCACGGTGGAAACATCAAATATGGAATGCAGGGTGTTATAAATGGATTACGAACATCGATGTATTCTCCCAAACTTAAAACAAAGTTATCGGTAGAAACAAAACATTACGATCATCTGCGCAAAGAAAGCGTAGAAGAAACTTTTCCTGAAATACAAGGATGGATTCAATGAAGATATACTTCGATACACTATTAAGTAATGAATCTAATCAAAACAAATTAGCAACTAAAGGTAACACAGACTATTGGCTTGTTGCACCGGGTGCGCCTATTAAACAAAAGTGTATTAACATGAAACTAAATGTTTCGGAGTTAACAGATGTTAACGAAAAAGGAATATATTTTGTAGATGTTAGAGGAGATCCCCAGTGGTGGGCAGGAGTTTTAACTAATGCCGGAGTCCCTCATAAGCACATTTTGTCTTGTATACCAAAACAAATTAGAAAATTAGTTAAAGATAAAAAAATTAGACTTGTGATAAATGCTGACAGAGAAGGTGGCCCGATGGTTACACAACATTGGGATTGTTTCTTATCTACACATAACACTATGATTGAACTTGGATTACCTAAGGACAGCGTTCTAATACTACAGGGTAATAAAAAGGTTGAACATCAATATCGAAGATGGAGAAAATACAAAAGTGTTGACAAGATGTATGATATAATGTATAGTAATCACTTTGGAAACATATTTGGAGATGCGAATTTGCCTACTAGTCCTGTCATAAAGTATGCAATGGCTAATCCTAGTAGTAAAGATTACAATAGTTTAAATAGAATATACCGTCCACATCGCGGCGCACACTTATATAGATTAATGAAAGACGGCTTTCTAAGTAACGGAATAGTAAGCGGCAATGAAATAACACTCAAAGATAAAGATACAGAAAATTTAGTCGGTGACTATCAAGATATAACAAAAGAGTTTCCTAAGTTTATAGACGGAGACTGGAGCAAAACGAATGCTGCTAATCAGTATAACGCTGACATATATAAAAATAGTCTGCTTACAGTAATAACAGAAACTATATTCCTGCATGACGTTGCTTTTATTACTGAAAAAATATTTAAACCTATTACAATGGGGCATCCGCTTATACTATTTGCTAGCCAAGGAACTCTTAAAAGTCTTGAACGAATGGGATTTAGAACAGATTGGTGTGGAATAGATCCTGAATACAATGACATAGAGGATAATATAGAACGCTTCAATGCCACACAACAAGTATTATATGATTGGATTACACTCTCACAGGAAGAAAAGATAGCAAGATTAGAAAAGAGCATGGACACAATACAGCATAATTTTAATTTAATTAGACACAGTGACTTTTATGCTGATGCAATACACGAAGCAGTTGCTAGAACGGAGAAGTATTATGAAACCGTTTAATCAATACAAGAGATTTTTTGCATTCGGTTGCAGTCTAACAAGTTATAATTGGCCTACGTGGGCTGATATTATATCCAAAGAAGTTCCTGAATATTACAATTATGCAAAAAGCGGTGGCGGCAATTTATTCATATCTAATAGCATAGTAGAGGCTAACCTAACACACAAATTTACAGAAAATGATCTAGTAATAGTAATGTGGAGCAGCATTTCAAGAGAAGATAGATATAAAGATAATAATTGGCAAACACCAGGAAACATACACACTCAAGATGTTATAGATGTAGAGTTTGTAAATAAATGGAGCAATGAAAGATTTTATCTAATTAGAGATTTAGCATTAGTAGAACAAGCAAGAGTTTATCTAAATCATCTTCCTTGTGACACAGATATGCTTAAGATGGTAGATTTTGTAAAAGGTAATGAATTACAAGATGTTGTTGATACGTATACAAATACAATACAAAGTATAAAGCCTGCTATAGTTGATGTCGTTTACAAAGGCACATGGCCTATTACTCCTATTAAAGGATGGAGTGGTAAAGGTCAAAGTGCAGACTATCATCCAACACCTTTAGGATATTTAAAGTATCTTGAACATTTTTATACAGTTACTGATAATATGAAACAGTTTGCAAAAGAGTATGATGCAAAAGTTTTAAATTGTAGCACACTAGATGATACATTAAAATTTTGGTCCCCTTCGTATGTAAGGAGATTATAATGCCCTGCATAAACACAAACAATTTAATTTATGTGTTAACCTATAATGCCAATAACCCACAGGTGCTTAACATTTCAAATAGTACAGGGGTTATAGCAAAGTGGAAAATACCTCAAGAGTTTTTCTACATACAATTTTCTAATGACAAAAGTTTTAAGGTATTTGATATTAACGCACTAGTACCGGAAAAAGAATTCAAAGAAATTAAGGATCCTGACTCTAACATACATCTGATGCTAGATAATGGACTAGAACATTTTTATTCTTGTGCTGATAGTATTTACGAAGATATTATTATTAAGCATTCAATTCCTGCACACAAGATTATATTCCTTAGTGCAATACCAACTATGCATGACCATATTAAAAAATTATCAGCAAAATATAATTTGCCTGAGATAAAACTAGACTGGTTTAGTCTTTTTGAATCTACTGGAAAGGATACGATACTCAAGTCTAAGAATGTTCTAACCTTACAGAAAAAACAAAAGTATGAAAGAGCATATCTCAATCTAAACAGGAGATGGAGATCACACCGAACTTTAATGTTTACTCTATTAAAGGATAGAAATCTTTTGGATCGAGGATATGTAAGTTTTGCTCCATCTGATGATGGGTGGAATTGGAATGCGGCTTACAATAGGTTGATAGCTCTATATAGAGACCATGATCGAATAAAACCGATACTGGAAAGAAACAAGGATGTTGTTGATACTCCGCCTTTATATTTGGATACGGAGGATTTAGTAACAAATAGGGCAGAGCATGAGACATCAATAAATGATTACTATGCAAGAACATATTTTAGTGTAATAAATGAAACTACATATCACGAAGGAGTTCCTTTCTTTAGCGAAAAAATTTTTAAGGCTATTGGAATAGGTCACCCATTTGTAATAGCAACTGCACCAAATAGTTTAAAATATTTGAGGGAACTAGGTTACAAAACCTTTCATCCTTTCATCAATGAATCATACGATACTATTGATGACCATGGAGATAGGATGATATCCATAGTTAATGAAATCGAGCGACTTTGCAAAATGGATAAGAATGAATTTAAAAGTTGGAGATCTAATATCGAACCTATTGTTAAACACAATAAGATGATTTTGGATAATAAGAAGATTATTACAAAACCTATGAACTACTAGCACAGTTTTAAGGCGCCTTAAACGCATTTTAAGCGTCATACAGCGGTGTTATATACCAAGAGCTACAGTTACGCTATACTGCTGTAAACCACGTTTAAATGCACTGTAATAAGAAGATTGTAAATATGTTTGTACCAAAATTGGGAGAAGAAACGTGAAGATAGGATTTATTGGATTAGGTAAATTAGGATTGCCATGTGCAGAAGTAATTGCTAAAAAAGGACATAGTGTACTAGGTTATGATATTGATACAGTACATAGTGATTATGTAATTGTAGAAGATACTATACAAGATGCAGTAAAGGATAGAGATATTGTGTTTGTTGCTGTTCCTACACCACATGATCCTAATTATGATGGTAGAGCACCTACAGCACATTTAGAACCAAAAGATTTTTCATACGATATTGTTCATAGTGTCCTTAAAGAAGCAAATAAGCATATGAATAAAGACCAATTGCTTGTGCTTATTAGCACAGTATTGCCAGGTACAGTACGCAGAGAATTTATACAACACATTACTAATACACGGTTTGTTTACAATCCATACTTAATTGCAATGGGAACTGTTGCTTGGGATATGGTAAATCCGGATATAGTAATGATAGGAACACATGACGGAAGTGCTACAGGCGATGCTATCGAACTTGTAAGATTTTATCACACAATAATGGAAAACAATCCTAAGTATGAAATTGGAACTTGGGACGAATGTGAATGTATAAAAGTATTCTACAATACATTTATTTCAACTAAGATTGGATTAGTAAACATGATGCAAGATGTTGCTGAGCGACAAGGTAATATAAATGTTGACAAAGTTACTGATGCATTATCTAACTCTACAAAAAGAATTACTAGTTCTGCATATATGAAAGCAGGAATGGGAGATGGCGGCGCATGCCATCCTAGAGATAATATAGCATTACGCTATATGGCTAAAAAATTAGATTTAGGTTATGATATCTTTGATGCAATTATGAATGCTAGAGAAGTACAAGCACAAAATATTGCAACCAAACTCTGTGAAATTGCAAAAGAAAAAGAACTTCCTATTTTAATAAATGGTATTGCTTATAAACCAGGTGTGCCTTATGTTGACGGAAGTTATGCATTACTAGTTTCACAATACTGTCACGAATACGGATTTAATCCAATGAAAATTGATCCATTAGTATATGGACCTGACAAAGGACCTTATAGAGCAGTAGTTCTTCTTGCGCATCCAGAAATGTATATTGATGTTACTAATGATAGTGTTGTAGTTGATCCATGGAGAGAACATACTTCGGATACATACGAAGTTGTACATTACGGTAATACTAGAGAATCTTCTTAGTCTTTTTTGCTATATCGGCTTTTAATAAACCAACATCTATTTTAAAATCTAAATTTTTGATTGTGTCTTTATACTCAGTCAAGGAGTTTAATAACTTTTTTGCAACATTATCTGGGTCGTCATTTTCCAGTTGTTGTTTGACATTGATTTCCCAGATACGTCCATCTGTAAATTCAATAATCATCTTCTCGACATAAGCAACCGGCATGGTGTCCATATATAAATCTTTGAACACCTCCGGCCACTCGTCTACTAGATGTTTAGGCGGCTTGAAGTAATGCCTATGCACTTGTTTATGCTTCTGCTTCTACTTTTGCCTTAGAAGTTTTCTTCTTAGGCGGATCTAATTCGTCTGCTTGTCTACGTAATTGTGCTGCTTCTTTATACATAGCATCTGCTTGACTACGATATGATTTTGCAAGATCTGAATCAGATAATACACCATCCGTTTTAGGAGCCGCTATTGGCTCTTGGCTTGGTGTGCTTTCTGGTACTGTAGTTTGTGCTGCTACTTGTTCTTTTGTCGGAGCACCACTTACTAGTGTATATAACTCATCTACAGACATACCTTTTTGCTCTGCAATTAAAGTATTTAATTGTGCAAGATTAACTTCGGATGTCGGTGTAGGAGTCATTGTTACATTATCAGTAGGAACTTTTCTTAAACGTCCTTCACTTTGCATTGCTTGTAGCATTGGTCTTCCGTCTGAAAAAGTTCTAGAGAACATTAATTCTCCTAGTTCATTTGTTTGTTGTGCTTGATCGGAATCGATCATAGCCATCAACGAATCATGAATCTCATCTTTCAGTGTTGCAGTTTGCAATACTAAAGCATTATTCGATTCTCCCGGAACTGTTCTAAATACTACAGCAACTTTGTCGCCTGTATTTTTCAGTTTTCCTACGTGTTTGATTTCTTTAGCCATAATTTACTTCCCTTGTGTTTGTTGTTCTTGTTGCTGCTTAGATACATGATCTAAGAACAATGTCAACTTGTTATAAGTTTTACCAACTGCTTCAAGTTCGTTAGCCTTAAATGCACCTCTTGTTGTAGCAATATCAATAATGCTTTTTACTGCATTTAGATCACTAATATTAAGATCAGGTGCTGCTGGTGCTTCTTCTACACCAGGCGTTGGTACTGGACCGCTTACCGGAGCAGCAGTCGCTTCTGTGTTTACTTCTGCTTCAGCAGGAGCATCAGTTTTGTTTACTTCTTCAGCCATTCTAGTTTCTCCTTAAGTATGGGCAAGCCAACATAAAAAATGTCAACTCTTTTTGTTCTTCAAACCCAACAAATGTTGCTGTTTGAAATTTGTCGTTACTTGTTACAGTAGGGTATGTTAAAACACAATATCTTCCTGCAAGTTTAGATCTAATCCAATTTGTAACATCTCTATAGTTCCTATCTGCACCAGCAATCTTAGTTTTGCAGAAGTGCGGAGGCATTGTTTCCAATTTTCTAATATTCAAAACATCCAACGGATTTAGTTCTAACATAAAATTATTTATTAACTGCTACTATAACTATGATGATTCTTGGCTTAATCTTTTACTCAAAGCCTTGTTATATCCTAGTTTTTGGACATCTCCACTAAAAAGATATAGTTCAAATGCAGCCTTCTCCTTTAATACTGATATTGATCGTTTAGTAATATAATACGGTGAATCTATAAATTTGTCAAGCCATAAAAGTATCTGTGGAGTAATAGAAAAGTCTTTCGGAAAGTCAATCTTATAGATTTTGATTTCGGATTCATTCTTAATAAAATCCATTGCTTGGTCTGTTAGTCTTAGTCCACCATCATTTTTAACACGCACATTCCACCACCAATCCATTCTTTTGCTCTTTACTAGTTCGGCAGTAATGTCTAATTCAGCGGCTTTTAAAAAAATATTTGTGTAATTGTCTTTAACGTCCATTCCACTATTCTTTTTCTCCAGTGTTTAATTTATATACAGAAAAGTCAGTAGTGTTAAACAGTTTGTTAAGTTTCTTGGCTAAGTTTCTAGCATGACCAGGATTTGAAAATGAAACCTTTTTATATTTCGGACCAGGATAACTTGATACAGCACTACCGCTTTTTAAATTAAAAGGCTTGTGTTTATAAAATACAGCCCATATAGCCTCGCTTTCAAGTATCTGTTCTACTTTATAGGTCTCTCGGTTGGTATGTTCGAGAATGATTTTTGGTTTTGGTCTACTCATATATACGTAAATTCCTAATTAACTACGTATATATTTATCCTTTTTTAGAACTTTCCACCGTCAAATTTAACATCAACTTCGTTAGCAGTCTTGTTTATCTCTTTTAGCAATGTATGTATTTCCGCTACTGTAGACCCTAATTTAGTTGTTATTAGTGCAAGTTCTGTAACAAGTGTTCTTGCTTCTTCAATTGTAATACGTATTTCACGTTGCTGTGTTTTTTCAGCAGACGATACTCGTTGAAGAAGTTTTTGCACTGATGCTAGGTTAGTTGGAATACTATTTGTTGACACTTGATAATACCTGTTTCATTTCTAAGTCAGTCTTAAAAGGACCTTTAGATTCATATCTTTGTAGTGTAATAAGTTTAGGACAAAAAGACTTAACCCAACCCTTATCAAACTTAATTACATAGTAACCTGCACAATATAAACTTTTACTATCTTTACTTTTTGTAAACAACGGAAGTTTTTGACGTATATCATACATTGAATTATGCGGAACAGTACTTGATGCATACCCATGTACTTCTTTTGGATTTGAATTATCTGCTTCTTTAATAATTTTAGCAATAAAGAAATCGTCACCAAACTCATTTGTTATAACTTTTTTGTTCTTATAAATTTTAACACCGTCTTTGTTTTGTAATACAAATTGCGAAAACTCATCTTTTCTTAAAGTTCCAACTCGTTGTCCTTCATCTTCTACAATCCAAAACTTACCTTCAAGAACTGGTTTTGCTTTTAAAAACGTCATACTGTATACCTCGCATTTAACGGCTCAGCATATGCTTGCGCCTGATCTGAAATTTTCTTTAAATCGTATAAGTGACAAAACTTCATCAACCTTACACCGACTTGGCTTATATTTTTATCTGCATCAATTGCTGTTTTAATTGTGCTTTCAATCTTTTCTTTAATATCTGCAGGTTGTGCAGTAAGATCAATAATAGTTTTATTACGTTCGTAATCTTCTAGTACACGATGTTCTTCACCGTTATGATCAACCCAACGTTGTAACATTAGGTTATTCCAATTAAATCCTTTAGTTTGTCTATCTGCAAATGCTTCAACAAGACCAACTTTGTTCTTAGAGCCTTTTTTGCGTACACCTGGATATGCACTAAACACATTATCACTAGTATCGCCACGCATACATTTCTCAAACAACATCCATTCAGCATCTACAACCTTAGGCAGTTTAGTCTTCTTGTCAATAACTAGTTCGCCTTTCTTGTCAAAGAAGCCTTCTGGTGTAGTAGTAACTTCTTGCACACCATTATAAAGTCTACAGTTAGGAGCAATTAACTGTTGAAAGTCTGTGTCAGTACTAACAATAACATGATCTGCATCTGGGTGTTGCTGTACCCAACCAGCAATTAAATCATCTGCTTCTAGCTCTTTGTGTTGTAATACAGTACAGTTAGTTTTATCTGTAACAAAATTCTTAAATGTATCAAATGCTTCCCAGAACACAGTATCTTCTTCTTGCTGTTTTTCTGTAAGTGCATCACGAGCAACTTGTCTGTTACGCTTATAAGGCTCATAATGGTCTTTACGCCAACTACGTCCTTCTAAGCAGAACACAACATGTGAACCGTTAAAGTCTTGCCATGCCTTCTTAATGCTGTTAAGTGTAATATGAAAAGCCATACCTAACTTAACATCTGCATCACCATTAATTACATGTCTTGCACGAAAGAATGTATTTGCTGTATCAACTATTATATGTGTCATTTTACTCATTTAGCCTTCTTTATGATATCTGGATCTATACTTCCAGTATCTAGTGGTCCTCCGTAGTCACCATCGACTACAACGTTTGCACAAAGTTCTCGAAACCAACGATCAACAATATCTTCATCCTTGTCACCATCAACTCCATATCCTTGTTGTTTTAATTGTACTATGAAATGGTCGTTCCAGTCAAGCTCAAAAAAGCCATTTCGGACATTTTCTTTGTTTACATGTGTATTCAATACACCAACCCATGGTTCTTTCTTCATCGTTGCCTTTTGTTTATCACTAATTCCAGGCGCAGACACATCAGTATCAGGTTGTTTCTTACTGAACAGTTTCTTTATAAAGTTCATAATTTATCCTTATGTTCCGATAGCATTACCAAACAAGTATACATGTACCCTTGCGGCTACATTATATCCACGTTCGAATGCCATCTTAGCAACTGCTCCGGCTGTTGCTGTTTGTTCTTCTTCTCTAGCACCTACAGGCATAACCCATACAGGATAATTTACACCTTGTGCCTTAAATTGTGAGATAGCATCTTCCATCTCATCCCACTGTTGTTGTTCGGAACCTACAACAAATTTTAATTGTCCTATAGACAACTTACTATACTGTGCAACTATCTCAGGCTTAATTGCTTTCTTTGCAGCCTCGCCTGCTACACTCCACAGTTTAGGACTTACACTAAAGAACAGTTCGATTTCGTTATCTGCTTCATAAGTCCAGTAATTAATAAATTCTTGTGTTAATGCTTGTGTACCATTAGTTTCAAATGTAACACTAGCAGGCATATTGCCCATACTCTTAAACTCACGCATGATACCAATGAATGCTTCTTGTCCGTGCTTCATCAACGGCTCACCACCTGTAACACAAAAGTGTTGTCTTTGTTGTGTAACAGGATGTAGAAACAAACCTTGTGGATTGCTATCTGTTTTAAGTGTATCAATAATTTGTTGTGCTAGTTCAACAGCAGTCTTTTGACCCATTAAGTGTTTAAACTTTTTGCTCCATGTGTAACTACTATCACAGCCTTTGTCCCATACAGGCAAATCTTCTACACGTTTTACAGTTGAAGTATCAAATGTTTCAAACGGCAAATCATATGTATCAGGATTAGTAGGATCAATCTGACCAAATCCGTTACACTGTAAGTTGCATAAGAAAAACCGTATCCAAGCAGTAGGCACACCTGTATAGTGTCCTTCACCTTGAATACTGTGAAAGATTTCGCTGTAGTAATATTTCTTATCAGTTGCTATTGTCATTATGTTTATTATACGCTTTCTTATTGGATTTGTCAACCTCTTTAGTAAGTGAAAAGGAGCCATCGAAATTGTCTGTCCAAACTAAATCGTCTCCAATATCCCATCCCATTTGGTTTAGTAACTCAGTGGGAATAGGAAGAACCAAATCCTTCGATTTCGGATCTTCCTTTAATTTGATTTTTTGGGTACTAGTCACCAAAATGCTTGTCCAGCATTTCGACTCTATCATGTGCAGTTGCCATTTTATCTAACTCTTTTTGGATAGTTTCGATAATATCGCTATGCTCACCAATTCCTACAACCTGTTGCATGTATACTTCAATATTGGCTTTATGCAGATCAATTTCTGCCTCAGCATGCTTCCTTGCTGCATTGATTAATGTTTGTTTCAATGTCATAACCTTTCCTTATAGTTTTGTTTTGATGGAATTACGCCGCGAACGCCGCCTCTAGGATTCTCCGTATCGCCATCACGACGGAAAATTAAGTGAACATGTGGATAAAGACAAGTTTGTCCGGCACTCTTGCCCATATTGATACCCACATTGTAACCTGTAATATTGTTATTCTCTGACTTAATGTTGTCATTACCCATAGTAAGAGCAAAATTAAAACACTTTAAAATGTTTTCTTCTGTATTTTGTCTAGGTACAACAAGTGTATGCCCTTCTGTAACAGGATAGATATCGTTATACACAACAAATTCACGTGTATCAATCTCGACTTGTTTCCAAGGAGCTCTACCATCTTGTTGTGCTATTTCTAAAGTGTCTGTCATTCTTCTAGTCCTGAAACATATTCTTCAAATTCTTCTTGTCCGTACCATGTTTTAAAATCTTCTTGAAAGTCTTCGTCTTCTTGAGCATAGTGCCAAATCACATCTTGTTGATCTTGCGGAAGTCCATTAAACTCAGAACGGAAATACCCTGCTTGTTCATAAGAAGCGTCTTCTCTTGCTTCTTCAGCACGACCCCAATCTTCTTCATCATCGCTATCGCCAATTTCATCTGCTTCTGACCAACTATCATATGCCATTGAATGTGCTTCTTCATTTATATCACTGATGATAGTGTGTGCCTCTTCTTTAGTTAACATTATTAATGTACTCCTTAATGTACCATTCTTTAAATTCTGGATTATCGTTAAAAATAGCAACTACTTCAGGAGCAGAAATTTGTTCAGATCTAATACATACTGCTACACTTTTCCAATCTTCTTTATCGTAAATTACTTTTATTGTCATTAAAATCCTCTACCTTTGTTAATTTGAAATATTCTAGGACCAGGTGTTGTAAATTCAAACCCCATCTTATTACCAACATAAACTCTACCGTTATATTCCATATGTATTTTATTTGTTGCTAGAAAGATATCTAGAAACTCTTTTTCTTTAAATCTATCAACTTCTGCCTCTGCTACTTTGTCATTATCTGTGCAAGTAACTGTGCATACATTATCATGTCCTGTTGGCATTAATACTCTCCTACATTTTCCCAAGGATAAACTAACCAAACATCTTCCTCAGATTTATTAACTTCATCACAATAGTAATTAACTAAACCAAATTCGCTTGATAAGTTTTCTGTTAATACTGCAAAGCGAACATTATCTCCCCATGCTTGATCCCATATAGGCGATTGAGGTAAACAACTGGATTTCCAATCATCTCTAATCCAGTTAAATGTTGCACCAGTATCATTTATATCATCTACAATAAGAATGTTTTTGCAATTAGTATCGTGTTTAAACTGCCCCATCTCAGGAGCATAGTCTCCACTATCATCGTAACCATATGCATCTTCGGCCATCCAACAGTTGCTTTCACTTTCACTAGTATCATCACGTAGACTTACTTTAATCGCTTCGCAACGTATGCCAGTCATGTTACTAATAATAGTAGCAGGAACATTACCACCACGTGTAATACCTACAATGTAATCAGGCTTCCAGTTGTCAGCATACATTTTGTTTACAATATTAACGCACATTTTTTCTACGTCAGCCCAACTATAATATTTCTTTTTAATCATTGCGTCCTTCCAAATATTTTTCATTATGTACCCAACGGTATCCTAATGTTTTTACAAAAGGTAAAAAGCCCCATTCCTTTTGTTTCTTGCCCATATAGAACAAACTCCAACAAGGAATCTCTTTACCGTCTTTATCTTCCTTAAGTTTTAGGTAATGCAGATCATCTGATGATCTAAACCTAAAATGCCCAGGCCCACGCCATCTTGCTGTGGCTCCTACTACGTTACCTTCTTGACTATAACAAGGAATGTATTCATAGTATCCGCCTTTTAAAATAAGTGTTGCATACGACCACGGATGATCGTGTAGTACTGACTCATCACTTACCATAACTTTGTGTAGTGTTATGTTAAAAGGAAAGTTCTTTCGTTCCTTTAAAAACAAATAATAACGATCAAGATAAGGTATTTTACCATCTCTATCGTATATAGTTCTTTTTCTACCTAACTTATCAAGCAGTTTCAACAACATCAAAAACCTCTTCCTTTAAATAACGTTTTAACTCACCGTCAATGGGTTGTACGTTATAGTTATCTTTGAAAAATATCTCATAACTATCAGAGCCATATTTTCCAATTCCGTATAACATTGTAGCATCATTTCCGTCCCAAGTCAAGTAATCTTTTGACATTCTACGTAGCCGGTGTTCACGTACATTAACCATTCCTAATGGTTTAATAATCATTTTAATTGTATCTGGCGCAGTATTAATCAAATGTACTGGTGTAGGACAAATACCAAATAACAAAGGTAATACTCTTTTTACTTGTTTACGGTTTGTTTGATTAAGACAGATAACACCTACCATGTGTTGCCAAGAGCCATCAATTTGCTGTTGCACCATAAGTTCGTCTTTCATCCTAGTGTGACCCAATTACTATGTTTCGGCTTGAACAAAGAATAAACCTGTTTTACTCTTTTGTTATATTCTTCTTCATTCACCGAAATATTATTTAGGTGTTGTCTCCAAATTCTTTTCATATCGTCTGAAAGTTTTGGGTTTGCTAGAATTAATTTTAAACTTGCTCTACGCTGAGACTGTTTGATTTCCGAATAAGGTCCCATAATTTATTCCTTTCATTGGACAATTCTTTCTACTCATTCTTACAATGTGTGGTGTAAGATTATGTAACTTAGTCATATCAATTAGTTTTATACCACGTAAGTTAAACATGAGTGCTTCATTAGGTGTAAGAATTCTAATATCGTTCTGAGTTTTTTGCGGTTGAAGTGCATAAACTCTTTCTTCATTAAGATTCATTATACTATTTCCTCAACTATTCCTAACACTTCTGCTAAAAATAATACTGCTCCACCAAGCATCATTAAAAATCCTGCATCAGCAATAAAAATATCAGTGTACTCGTTTGCTGTCCATAAAATATATCCTGCAACAGCCATTAAGCCTGATGCTATAAATCTAAATATACTTTTTACAATACTAACTGCAAAGTGTCCTAAGCCGGGATCTTTAGCCGCAGGAACAAATACTCTTTCTGGAATAGGCATTATTTTACCTCCACAAGTGGATCACTTAAAAAACTATCATGGTAGTCACCACTTTTATGAAACTGCCTGATTGAAGTCTCCTTAATCAGGTGCCCATTCTTTATAGTATACGTAACATATTCTGCTTTGATCATACCTTCCGTGCTTCTGTTGATATGTTCAGTCATAGGTCCATCTTTCATTTATATCTCCTTATTGATTACAAGCATATGATTGTTGAAGTTTAATGTTATCCATAAACTCTTTCTTAGTAGCCGCATCGTCTTTGAATGCACCTTTAAGAACAGTTGTTTGTGTAAGACTACTGTGTGCCTTAACACCCCTATTCTCAACACAACCGTGTGTTGCTTGTATATACACACCTAAGTGTTCTGCACCTGTTGCTTTTTGTATTTCACGGGTAATATCATTTGCAAGTTCTTCTTGCAATGTACCACGTTCAGCACACCATTGTGCAATACGTGTATACTTAGACAAGCCAATTAGTTTGTCTGCGGCAATTATACCAATGTATGCTACGCCTCTTACAATCTGATGATGATGTGAACACATACTTGTTAGTTCTGAACGTACTACTAGCATACCTTCATAACGTGAAGCACTGTCATTTGGAAATGCTGTTGCACTAGGAATAGGATCATAACGTCCTGCCATTAGTTCATTGATATACATCTTTGCAAGACGTTTACCAGTTCCCATACTGTTAGGGTCATTATGCCTGTCAATTACAAGTGCATCTAGTACACCTTCAAACTTCTCGGCGGCTTCGTTGATAAGTTGTTCTTTTTCGCCTTCAAAAATAAAGTCACTGATATTGTCACCTGCCCAATATCTATTTTCTGTATCTTGTAAGCGTTTTGCTATTTCTTCGTATTTCTTCAATTTAATCTCCGATGTTAACGCAGTGGATTGCGTATAGTATTAATGTAACACGTCTAGTAAACCTTTGCAACTAAAATAATCTCCATTCAGTTTGTTTACTTGTTTATTTAGGTCTGGAAGATAGTTTTTATAATTTTCCATGTATTCTGTAATAAGATTCATTACTTTGGGTTTGTTCTTTTTATATGAATCTAATGAATCTGTCCATTCACTTGGATATTTAAACTTAGGTAATGCCATTTCAGAATAACTTAACCTATCTGGAACCATTGGAATTGCACCAACAATTGCACCTTCATACCAACTTATACCTAGTGTTTCTTGTAAGTTGGCACTAAACACAATTTTTGCTTCTCCTAGTAAGTTGTGATATTCGTTCTTTGAAAGATCTCGTTCTTGACAAACCACAAAGTTATATTGTGGTAATGCTTCTTTCAAGTCTTGGAATATTGATAGTTGTTTTTCAGGAGCAATCCTGTGTGGGAATAATATAGTATCCTTTTTAGGCATTCCTTTATACATTGTAAGTGTATCTTCCATGTATTCAAAAGGCCAACCTGTTCTTACTATTTTTTGTTTATCTAAATCAGGAAAGGCTTTAAAGAACATAAGAATATGGAATTCACTTGCAAAGAAATTATGATCAAAACATTCATACATACTTCTTTCAGCATTTCTTACCCAAGGCTTATCGCCAATTATCCTACCAAGAAAATCAGCAGGATCGTAACTGCCAGCATGCCATAACCCACCAATTCTGATCTTAACATTAAGTAGCTCAGCCATGTATTTAAGTTGTATAACAGACGGGTTCCAAGCATCTGTATATAGGAAATAATCCCCATCCTTTACTTCTCCTTTGCAAAATGCATCAGCAATCTGCATCAATTGATTTGATTTGTAAACATTAGTCCCACCAAAGTTGAGGAACGCACCAGGTGTTGTTGCCTGTGGCGTATCCCCTCCATTGACTACTCGCACTTTATGGCCGTGAGCTTCTAGCAGTTTAGGAAACTTTGTTTTCCACTGTTTAGTGTATCGTGTTTCTACTGCTTCAAGATCAACTAGCCAAATATTCATCTGCGCTTACTCCTTTTATCTTTAAATTTCCGATTACCTTTACTAAATGCTCTCCATACATAACTAGAGTTATTATAGAGATCCTTTTCATGAAAAGGATAAAAGTTACCACGGTTGTCACTGTTAAAGCGACAAAAATTTTTGAATTGTTCAAGATCGTTAAAAACCTTATCGTAGGCTCTACGATTGAATTGAATCGCCATTTTAATAATCCTCTATCTAGCATACTCAATGTGGGCACCGTTTTCTCCATCTTCACTTACGTCAATATGGACTTCACGGCCTGGGTGTTTAGCAATAATTTGTTCATATAAATCATCACTCATCATTTCACAACTTTTATAATCTAATTCAATTGTCTTCTCCTCATACAGTTTCTCAAGCCAACGCTTGAATTGGATGAATTCAATATCTCTGTCGTTGTGTGTAACAGTGATACCTACCTTAAAATGAAATATGTGTCTATGGGGATAACCCAAAAAACTAACATCATATTCATCTCCTGTTGCAAGACTAGGATCATCTAGTGCCGCAGGATACTTATGGATACCTTCTTTAGTAAAGGTTACCCAAATCATTCGTTTTGCTGTAGACATAATGCGTCTATGATTGTCTTCTGCTGTTGCTTCTTTTATCATTGTTTCCATTGTACTCATAGTATACTACCTTTTTGTTCTGTTGTCAAGTTAGTCTTTAATATCATCATCGCCATATTTGCTCCAATCCGTAAACTTATTGCGTTGTAATAGTGGATGAATATTGTGTACCCATACACCCGGATTAGAATGATCAAAGTCTGCATCATCAATCTTAATACAAGCATTGTAGTTAAGTTGATTTACGTATGGCAGTTTAACACTAATCATACTAATAAAGTTATGATTCTCATTAAACCCACTTTCAAGTATCCATTCATGATACTTTACATCATAGTCTAATGTAACTAAAAATTTCTTATTAAGTAGGCCTTGTACAAGATCTTCCCAACTTTCTTTTGGAACAAAACTGTGATTAGCACCTAAGTAAATATGGTCAACTGTGTGTTCTTTTGCTTTTGCAAGAACATCTTCTAATGGTTGACATCCTGTTACAAACAGTGTATGCATTTCATAAGCAGGAGTTTTCTCTACTTCATATCCTGTAAAGTAAGTAACATCTTCTTTTACACCATCTGCATATTCTCGTTTCATTCAGCGTTTACCTTTTCTAACCTATCAATTTGGTCTTTCATTTTTAATCGACTACGTTTCATTTCAGATATTTCTTCATCTGCAAACCTACCGGTTTTTTCCATAGTATCAATTTTTTTATTTAGGAAATTGTGTGTTTCTTTTAAAACTTTTAGTCTCTGAGTGTAGTCACCCATTTTACGCCTCCTGTAGTTGTTGCTCTAGTTTATCTAGTTCACCATCTTCTCTATCATCTGCCCAAGGTGTTTTTTCTTCACCTTCTTCGTCTACTTCTACAAACATTCTGTTAAACTCATTGGTAACACCACCACGTAGTCTTGCACCTTCTAAGTTTTTAAGGAAACTGTCACCTTCTTTAATCATAGCAAACGCTGCTTCTTTAGTAGGCTGTTCGAACAGTTCTTCGACAAATTTATCAAAGTATAAAATGTTACGCGGCACCCAATCAGAATATTCATCACTCTTATCTGCTTCTTTTACTTTTCTCCAACTTCTCCAGTCTGGACGATCCTTTGCCAATTCAATATCTGTTAAGTTGTTAGCACGTTGTACCGCAACAATATGTTGATAAACGTTATGTGCCATCATTAGTGCATAACCAAAACTATCCCAAGATGTTTTACCTTCTTTACCAATCTTGTTTAACATACCTGGAGCATAATGACAAATGTCAGCAATGCTTAGTCGTCTACCAATTTCACTTTCGAAAGGAAAAGGAATATCGTGCCTCTTGGCAAGTGCTTTGTTATCAGGAGCCTTGTCCATTATAACTGACCATCTCTTACTTGTATGCTGGCTGTTAGTGTACACTAGTCCGTGTGCTGTAGCAATAAAAGGACTTGCACAATCAAAACTAACTGTAAAGTTCTCATTAATGTGTTTTCTAACCTGTCGTTGAATTGAAGTAAGATAACATGACCAATCAAGTTGTGCAGTACCTAAGAAGTGCATCCAGTCCTTGCCTTCTAGCATACCATCAAATTTCATAGTCATTATACGTCTTAGTGTAATAGGCATTTTGCACATATTAGCGCCACCCATTGCCCAGCCTTCACAAGCCTTGTCTTTCCATATAGCAGGATCGGAGAATTCTTTAACACCTTCGTACCACCTTTCAGCAGTATCCCAGTCTGAACCCTGTAATACATTTAAGAACTTAGTTGCACCAAGTCTGCGCTCTAACCAATATTTGTTATTAAATCTTGTTTTTTCTAAACAATCTTCAAAACTCTTTAGTCCTGTTTTAGGCGAATGAATATGATCACATGCCCAAGTAGGAACGTCAAGTAGCATACTCCAGTCTGCTGTAAGTTCGAGCCAATTAAGAATATCTTCTCTAACCTTATTAGCAGCAGGACCTTCAAAGTTTAGCCAATCAAATTTAAGAACACCTTTACCAACTTGATAACCACCTGAGTCACCAAGTATCATAGTGTTGCCACGATCACGTGTTTGCACCATACTGTCTTGATCCATTGTTTTATCAAGATTTAATTGTGCGTGTCCTGCGGAATACAATCCATATTTGTATGTAAAGTATCCTTCTTCTTCATTTAAAAAGTTCATACCTTCGATGCCGCGATCAAAGCCTTGCGGAATACGGTCAGTTGGAACGAACTCTTGCTTACGTTGTTTAGCAATATAAGTGCTGAAGAAAGAACTAATAGCAGGCAAATACACTGCGTAGTCTTTCTGTAATGGTGTTAAGTTGACTGGTTTTTTCATAATGTTATTTAGGCCGCCTGTGCTGGAATGATATATTTGTAATTTGCTAATCCACTATCTAGTGTAATTTGAATAGCACCTTCGTTTGAAATACTCATCTTAGTATTATTAACATCAGCAATTTTAAGGATAGCAAGAATACTAGCCACTGGCCAAGTCCAACCTTTATCTAATGTACCTTCAACATTTTGTGCGAATACAAATTCACCACCATGTGTACTTGCATCACCAAAGATAAACTTCAAGTTATTATCTTCAGTTTTTGCTAAGAACGTTGGATGTTCAGGATTAGCGCCTGCTTGGAAACTAAACCTTTGTACTGCTGGCAAAGTTGGAGTTACCTCAACATTCCAGTTAACACCACGAAACTTAACAGTTTTCATTTTTTCGTTAATAATTTCTTGATTCATAAAACGATAGTCGTTTTTAAAATCACCATCAGCATTTTCAAAATGAATACCTACTGGAATAGTAGCACCATTTCTTTCAGCATTTGTAATAGTAATTTTTGCATCCTTTTGATATTCAGTACCATCAATTAAGTATTTCAACTTATTAAGTTGAGGCATACCAAATGTACCAATCATATCTGGATACGGGTTATGTGTGTCTGCTTCCATAATAACTGATCTGTCATCAGCCATTGAAAACATTCCTGTCTTATCTTCTTCGCCAGATACCTTAACAGTTGTTAGGAAACCTAAGTTCTGTGTGTGGCTGACGATATCTTGTAAAATGTCTTTCATTGAATTCTCCTATACATTTACATTATAATTAAGTTTTGTATAAAACGCAAGTGCTTTTTTACTCAAAATCAAATAAACTGTTAAAGTTATTATCATTACGTGTTTGACTTATGTCCCATTCCAAAACGCCAATTAAGTTTTTAAGTTTTTCATCGATAACTGTGTTTTCCATAGTAGCATCATCGAATGGTAACTCTTTGAACCAATCCGGAAGTCTTAGTTCGTCAACCGGATATGCTACACTGGTGTAAGCCATTGGATTATCTTTAACCTTACATACAATAACTTTTGCACCATCTGTTATGTTTACTGAGTACTTGTCGCCGTTCATACGTTTAAGTGTATTCCAATTGATACTTGCTCTTACGTGTCCAGGCATATTCACCTTACCTGCTTTCTTTTCCTTTGCTCCATACTCTGTAATCTTATTTGCACGCTTAGGAGAACCTTTCTCCCAACCTGGACGTGACTTAAACTCTGTTCTAAATTCAGTAATGTAGTCTAGTACATCTTCTTTGTCTTTACCTGCTAGTACCATTTCTAATACATTACTCAAAAAGTCTTGAATAACAACAGGAGTATCAGAACGTTTCAAGTCTAAGCCCATTGCTTTAATCTTGCCTGCCTTGCCTTCTGTATCTGTTCTAAATCCTTCAATGTCATAGTATAACACTGCATAACGTTTCTTTGTAATAAACAGACCTTTACTTGCAACAATCTCTCTAGCAGCCGCAATAACTTCGGAACGTTTTTTAGGACAATGAAATGCTTGGCTCATAAACTTAGGAAATGTTGCATTAGCATTTTCGCCGATTGTATCATATAGTTCTATAACGCTGTCTTTTGTCCACGGAATACTACCTGCTTCAATATCTTTTTTCAGTGTGCTATACGCACTGAAGTATGTAGAGTCAGTGTCACCATAAACAATTGCTTTGCCTGTATGATCATATTCGCCTGTTACTATCTCATTGATCTTAGCAGCCATATGTTTTGTGATACTTCTTCCTGTAAGTGTAACACTTTGACCGATCCTATTATCGAAAAACCTACAACCAGGATTAAGAATAGCGCCATACAAACTGTTAAGTAGAATTTTCTTAACCAACTGTCGCTTTGCCCAGTATTCTTCTTCAATTTTGTTTCCTGCATTTTGACTTTCTTTCTGTTTAGCCTGCATTTCTTTACGTTCTTTGTACCAACGTGCAAGTAGTCCAGGAATAATACCTTCTTTTTCGTATGTAAAGATTGTACCATTAGCACTTAGCATCCAAGGTTGATTGCTTTCGTAGATTAAATCATATATCTGTGCGGCACTAAGTTTGTCATTGTCGCCATTTTCCCAGTCGACAGTAATCTCTCTGCTAATCTCTTTGTCCATTACAGAACTATATTCAACACTACCAAACATACCTTCCCATGCACTTGCAAATGATTTGCCCTTTGCCATCTGTCCATCGATATGTGCTTTTGTTCCTTCTTGACGTAGTTGTCCGACTACAGTCTCAGGACCCATATTCAATGCTCTAATAACAGACGGATACAGTGAATTCAAGTCAACACTGCCAATCCATTCATGAATACCTTTTTTAGGATAAGCAACATAAGCACCTGCCGCAGGCTCACTGCCTGGCTCACGTTTTACTCTGTTCGGAACAATCATTCCACGTCTGTGTGCTTCGTTGATAATACCTTGTTCTGTAACTGCAACAGCACCCATTGTTGTTTGTATAAGAACTGTGTTTTCATGTGCAATAGTATTTGCAAGATCGATAAACTTTAGTTTCTTGTCTAGTTTGTCAAGTAGTGCAGTATCTTGTCTATTGTATTCGATGAATGTTCTAAAGTCGTTGTTGTATAGTGCATCAAGACTACCTTCATAAACAGTTTTCTTTTCACCTACTTCTAGTTCACCAATAGCATCTAGTCTGTATGTATGGCGTTCTTCATAGTTGTACTTACGATATAGTTCTAAACTATCTACGTGTACACGACCAATTAGATCATATGTTTGTGATTCCTTACCAAACTTTTCATATATTCTTTTCTTAGGCTTTTGATCCCACAAGCACAAGCGTCTAGTATCATCTGCGCTTAATACTTTAATGATACGGTTAACAGTGTAAGGCATATCATAACCTTCACTGTTCCAACCACTTAGTACATCAGCATCTTGAATAAGATCTAAAAAAGCATCAAGCATATCTGCTTCATTGTCATACAGTATTGTATTTGGAATACCTTCAATTGCTTTTTGTGCTTCTGCCATTGAAAGTGTCTTAGGAGGAATAGCCAAACAAATAAGTTCATCTAGCCACTGTAAATGCACAGCAATTGATGTAATAGGCATAAACGCATCTTCTGGACTTGCGTACCCACGCTCAGGATCAAAGTCAACCTCGATATCCCAAAACGCTACATTTAGTTTAGGAGCATCAACGTTTAAATAGTTGTCTTCTAAACAGCGATAAATTGGATTTATATCGCTTTCATATAATTTATGATTAGAATGAATTGCAAGTTCCTTGCGCAATTCCTTAATGTTTTTTGCAGTTACACGCTGTAAAGGATCACCGTAAATAGATTGATGTTTGCCTCTTGGGTCTTTATAATAAAATACGTGTCTTGGGGAATATTCTGTAAAATGTCTTTTATTGTTTTTTCTTTCTACTACTCGAATAGTATCTTCACTTCGATCATAGAATGCATCTACGTAACTCATTTTTTCTCCTATATGCAATTTCAGGCTTGCAAATACCAATGTGTCGCTTAATGGCCGACTTTACCTTCTTCGTTAGTACTTATACAGCAAAAACGTTGATTAAATGTTTTGTGACTCCGTATATATAAATTAACGAAAGCACACCATTCAAAACAATTAAACTTTTCTCTTTCCACAATATACCAACACTTGTCCAAATAACAGATGCAAAAAAGAAACCATATACTCCATACATCTCATTTGGAAATGTACTAATGAGCATAGCGGCTGTTAGCAATACAGTTGTACCTGCCCATGCTAACGGTTGGTAAGGTTTACTCGCTTGTGTCGTCATTATCAATTTCTTCAATGTTATCAGGTTTCAAAATAGGCATACCACCGTTATCAAAATAACGCCCATCGTCTGTAATATAAATGTGTGTTGTAATATTAGATCCATCAATAGCAGACTTTTTATAGATACGCTTTTTCTTAATAGTACCTTTATAGTCTGTGTAATCAGCATTCACTAAACGTACTTTATCATTTATGCCACCATAGATCCTATCAGCAGGTTCGCCACCTGGACCAATATGGTTTGAAACTATAAGTGTATTACCCATTGCGTTCATCTATTACTTTTTTAATGTGTATAAGGTGATCAGGAACTTCCCAATTAAACACTGATGCTAAGTTTACACCACTGTTTTCATAATCTAGATCTTTCACACCTTTTTTCATACCAAACCCTAGTCCACCTTTTGTCTTAATATGTCTTTTAGGGTCATATTGAGATTCATCTTTATATTGCACTTTTTTAATTCTCTTTCTTTGTTTAGGCATTGTTATAATAGTAACACAATTATATTACATTGTCAAGTTATTTTTACCACCAACCTGCTGCTATACCGTATCCAAATACGTTAACACAAGCAAAGTAGAAAGTTAATAGTGTTACCCATGCTGCACCTCTACGTAACGATGCATAGCATTGAGTAATACTACCTACAAAGAATCCTGGATATACTATAAGCATATTAGGATCCCTAGCAGTAAGAGCAAGAGTCATACTTGCACCTACTGTAAAGATAAAACTTATTAATTCGAAACCAAAAGCAACTTTATCGCTTTGGTAAGAATTAACCCAAAAGTTTTTTATCTTTTCCAATTATTCGTCATCCACACGTGGACCTGAAACATCATCAGGAAGATTTTTAGTAATACCTAAAATACCTTCAATGTCACTCCATTCTTCTTCGTGTTTTGCCCAATCACCTTTGTGTGCAATTTTAATTGCTTTATTAATTGTGCTTGGTTTAATTTGTAGTTCTTCTGCTACTGCTTTTACAGTATCTTTAAGTCCTTCGTTCAAATCTTCTACTTCACGTAGTACAGTTGAACCTTCGCTAATTAGTCTTTCTAATTTCGCTTTTTCTTCGGGGCCATAACTTTTTGACATATCATTCTCCTGGTTTGAGTTTATTATTATACACTATTTAGGTTTGTGTGTCAACACTTACTTGTAGATTTTCCAACCATTTTTATCAACTAAATTCAAAATAAATATTTTTTCTTTGTTGTAGTCGTGTTGTCCTTTGTTTCTGGTTTCGTAGAATGTTCTAGTTTCTTTAAAATCAAAACCAAAAATATTAACTTGTTTATTATTCGTTTCACTTAGATAATACAAAACCTGTAATCCTGTAGATGGTGGCGCATTAAGATTATTTTCTAACCATTGTGATTGAAACAAAGGTAAGATTATTCTTTTTGCTTTAAATTTTGCTTTTTTTATTTTATATTCCAATTCCTTTTTAGTAGGAGTGAATATTAAAGTATGGAATTTTGGTGTTTCAGAATTATATTTTTCAAAAGTGTTTACTTCACTTGAAGCCAAAAAGTCCCAACGACTTCCTTGAGATTCTTCATTAATTATACCTGCTCGATTAAATCTTACAGTAGGAAGACTATCAATAATGTGTCCGTTAGTTTTTGAAAATATACTTTCTGCGTTGCCAATTACATTTAAAGCCTGATTTAAATCTGTTAACATACAGGTATTTACGTCATAAAAAAAGCCGGCAGTTGAATACCGGCTTTAGTTTGTATTTAAATTCTTTTTGTTAGCAGTCTGGACCGCAGTTGCAGTCGTCACCGCATTTGCCTTTACAAGCACACTCTGGACCACAATTGCAGTCCTTGCCTTCAGTTAAGCCTTTTTCCACAACGTCATACATTTCAAAACGTCCGCCGTTTCTTTCATATAGTATAGCAGCAAAAATTTCTTGCTTGTTTGTTTCTTCTACTTTTGTTACAGCGACTCTATTAGCCCAATTCCAAAGAACATCATCCATTGGATCAATTGCTTGTTGTCCGCCACTTTCTTTAACCATTTTAAACATTTCGATAAATGTCATTTTAGGTTCTACTGATTCTTTAACAGTTTTCTTTTTCTTTTTGCCGTAAGCACCTTCGTCCATGTCTTTTTCTTTATCATCGGACGTCTTGCCTTTTTTCTTATCTAGCATTTTTTGGAATGCTGCTTTTTGTTTAGCAGACTGTGCTTCTACAATTTCGCCGTCCATGTCTTTAAATGTCACAGATTCATTTTTAGATTCATCTTTCTTCTTGTATTCTTCCATACAAGATTCGCACATTTCTTTTAGTTCTTTCTGATCGCAGTCTGGGTGTGCTTCGCACATTTCTTTCACACTCATGCCCTTACCACACATCATTAAGATGCTTTTCTTGCTAGGTAATTTTTTAGGTTTCTTTTCTGCTTTAATAATTTGCTCTGCTTCTTTAACAGGCTCTTTCTTTTTCTTAGCATCTTTAGCAGCCTTCTTCATGGGCTCTTTCTTGTCGCCATCTTTGTCCATATCAAGAAAGTCTGGTTTTGCTGCTTCTTTTACTTTTGTATCTTTTTTTGCTTCGGTAACTACTTGTTTAGCACCTAGCGCAATACCTGTTGATTCCGCCAGTGTTGAATAATGCTGTAAATCTTGACTTGGCGTAGTCGGATCTAAGTCACGCATTTTTGTTATAATTTTTCTAAAGTCCATAGTAGTTTCCTTTGTATAGTAAGTATTTATCTTCTTACTGGGTTCTCTCCAAATATACTGTTCTTCATATCTAGTGCATTTTTAGCAGTTCCGTTACCCGTTTTTGGTTGTTTAACCACTGGTTGCGGCGGTGCTTTTGTGCCTGATTTTCCACCCCATGGATTACCTGTATAGCTCTTCTTACCACGTGCTTTACCTGGACTCAAATGCGGTGCTTCTACACTAGCAATATTACCTGCTGCTGTAGCGCCTGCTGTTGCAGACTCTTTAAAGCCGTTTTCACCTGCTTCTTTCTCTAACTCATACTTTCTACGCATAAGTTCTTTCGTCAACTTCTCGCTTTTACTTGTTTCGGGATCTAACTGAATATCCTGCAAAGCCTTACGTTTTGCTTCGTAATCCTCTTTATCCTTAGTAATACTAGTTCTAGTATCTTCTGCAAATAATTCACTTAGTTTCATAATATTATTTATCCTGTTTGTGGTCTCGTAAAACCTATTTCTTTTTACCTGACTTCATATTAGCACACCAGTGATACATTTTAGCCTTCTCACCGCTTGCGTTTTTAGCCTTCTTACGCAACGATGTTACACTACCATTGCAACTTGCACCTGATTTTTTTACTCTTCCGGGTCTACTTTTACCCTTCTTTTTACCGTCAGCAAAGTTTTCTTCTATATGTTCTCTTACTAGATGTTGAAAATTTTCTTCTATTTCTGCTTTTAATTTTTTGGCAGTTCTTTCAAACTTATGATCTTTATGTTTGAACCCTATGCCTCCGGCACTTTCCCACGCTGCAATGTTAACACCATAATCGTCTATAAGGATATTAGGTGTGCCGTCGGGGTTAGTTGCATACTTCGCCTTATCCTTAGTTATGATGACTTCAGTTGGTGGAAAGAAGTCTAGGTTCTTTTCAATCCACTCGCGTTTATGCGGTTCTGAGTTAGGGTCATTTGCCAGTGGAGAACTTAGAATCTTGTAGTCACCTTTAACTTGTTTAATAATACCAAGTAGGTTTTTTGCATTTGCTGTTAGAGGAATGTTTAACCAAAATTCATCCTCATCTCTAATTTTTTTAAGTGCTGGTTCAATTTCATCTTTACCTAGTTCGCGCCAGTCCTTGCCAACCAACTTCTTCCACTCGCCAAAGAAGTCTGCTAGGACACCGTCCATGTCTACATAAATTTCTGATTTAGGGTTAAGCCCTTGAAACATATCTTCATATGTTTTCTTTTTCTTTTTCTTGGGGAATAATTTCTTAACGTTCATATACTCGCCACCTACGGGAACGTCTGCGGTAGCATTTTGTTTTGTTACAATACCAACACCTGCTGCTTCTTCACCGTGATACTCTTGCTTGTGTTGTTCGCTTTCATCTGGAACTTCGTCTGTAAATGTTACAAATTTCTCCGGAACAACTACTGCTTCCATACTATCTACTTTTGCTATTCTTGCAGCAAAGTATCTATGATGTCCGTCCAGTATAAGATACTTGCCGTCTTTTGGTGTAACTATAATTGGTTTTATTTCTTCGCCTGCTTTGATTTTATCCGCAAACTTCTTCATATTGTCTGCAGATTTTTTACCCTTCATTTTATCTGCTGGCTCAAATGGTTCCAGTTTATCAAAGTCTATTTGTTGTGAAGATTTTGAATTCCAGTATTTGTCATCTAGTGTAGCACCCTGATAGGAAGGATCCGTGTATACGGTTATTTCTTTTTCTTCTATAAGGAACTGGTGCGCTCTCATCCTAATGGGTTCTCGCCTGTAAGTTTAGGTCTAGCGAACCACAACTTGAACCATTCAGGGGTACCTGGTTGTATGTCTAGTTTCGCTTGGTAGTATTGTTTCTCTGTGCCTGTTATAGATAGATTGGGTCCATCATACTGTTTCCAGCCGTGACGTTCATAGATGCCTGCAAGTCTTTTTAATTCTTCCAACTCCATTACATTTTAACACAGTTGTCTACAGTTTTGCCGCCCTTCTTCTTAGTACCCATACGCTTGTAACCTTTCCAGCATACTTTGCCGTCAACGCCTTTTTGCTTTGCTTCATTAACACTTTCGTATTGCTGTCTAATGCTTTCTGGCATAGCAACAAATCTAGGCTTCTTACATTCTGAACATACTGCTTCATTTGCGCCGTTTACTGCACTATACAGATCTTCTGCAAACTCTGCTACTTTGTCAACAGCATAATGTACATCTAAACTGTTTGCTAGGTCTATTGCTTTAAACACTGCGTCTGCTAGATCTTTATCAGATAAGTCAACACTTTCTTTAAATGCTTCATTTGTTCTTTGTAGTGCTTTTGCAACACCAGGATGATCAGCAAGTCCAGGAGCAATTTTATTAATTACTTCTACTGCGCCTGTCATATTACCTGCTTTATATCTAGTATCATTTAAAACACCGTAAGCCATTTTAATTTGCTTATCTGTAAAGCCCATATTGTCTTGTGCTTCTTGTGTTGCTTCAGGCACTGCAATTTCGTTTTCTAAGTAGTGTTTTGCCTTGCTTAACATTTGTAAACTCTTAGTAACTTTACTCTGCCACCAGTGGGGGAAATCACTGTCTTCAGGTAAGTTCTCTAACATTTTAAAAAGTTCTCTAGCATAATTTGCTGCCTGGTATAGTTCTTTACGAATCATATGACGTTCATCATCTTGGTGTCCAATCGAAGTTTCTGTTTCAATTGAATCTTTCATTTCATCATCGTCATCATCGTCATCATCGTCATCATCTGGACTAGGCTCAGGATCTTTTATTTTTTGTAAACTTGTATCTTCTTGCTGACTAGCCCACTTCATTAACTTCTCAAGTTGTTCTTGACTGACCTTTGTTTTCTTTAGTAGTTCTTGAATTGAACTAGCACCACCTGGATCGCCATAGCGTGTAAGTTCATCGCCAACACGACCAAGCACATTTGATAGTGCATCGTCCTTTGTAGTTGCCGCTTTATCCATCAGGATCCTTCCTAGTTTAGAAAGTTCGCCTCCTGCTGGATTTGTGTAAATTGATTCATCCATTTCTTTTCCCCTGTGTTTAGATTTACCTTGTTTCATTTCTTTTTTCTTATCTCGATGTGATCCAGCCGCGCCACTTTTACGTAGTGCTTCCATGTCTTTCCAGTTAGGATCTCTCGTTTTGATCGTCTTCTGGTTCTTCATCTGATAATCCCATTCCTTGTCTTACAGCAGCGAATAATTCGTCCGCATGTTCTCCAGCACCTGTATGCTGTATAAACTTTTTAATATCGTTGTTTGCAGCATCTTCTCTTGCTTTTGTACCGCTTATTCCTTCAACTCCGTCAGCGCCGTCTTCTCTTGCGCCAGCACTTACAAACTCAAGGGTTTCAAATTTGTATTTAATTTCTAAAGGACCTTTTTTGCCTTCAGTCTTGCCGTTGTAGGCTACTAAACTATCGTATAAATTTTTTCTGTCATCACCACCTACAAATGTTGCATGTGTATAGTTTTGGTCATTTAAATATTCAGCAACTTTTGTAATTGTGTTTAGATTAGTATCTTCTATTACATTTTCTGCATAGTCGGAATGTATCTTTCTAATAAAGTCTATCTTAGTAGAATAGTCTAAAGGATTCTTTTTAGAGTCTTGTGATTGTGTAGTAAAAATTTTCATATCACCACCTTGTGCAGACATCTTTTTAAAGACTTCTTTATGCCCAAGTGTAGGAGGATTAAACCTTCCAAAGCAGAAAGTTACATGTTTGTCTGTGTCTGCTTCAAATAGTTCTCTAATTTTCATAGTCGCCACGCTCTATAAATTTTTCTTGTTCACCACAAATACTTCTTGCCATGTTAATAAGTGTTTCTTTTGTAAATTTACTTCCATCATTATCATCAATACCATACTTTGTACAATACATTTCTTTACACTTTTGTATAGGTTTGATATAAATTTTATATGCATCAGGATGTCCTGCATATTTTTTATGCTTTTTAATTGCAGGGAACATTACATTAGATGTAACATCATTGTCATTATTCATGAAGAATTTTAAATCTTCTAACCAGTTAATATCCTGGTTTTCTTCTGGTGCACCTATAGGCGAAAATAATTCGTTTAGTCTCATTTACCACTTCCTACATGACCAGTAACGTGCTTTTGTACGCGGTCCTGGATTATCACAGTTGTGTCTTGCTCTAAAAGATTTTCTACGCTTAGGATTAGATTTCTTAATACGCATATTTGGATCACCAAAGTTTACTTTTTTAATGTTCTTAGTTTTTGGATCACGTACATATACTTTAAACTTCTTAACATCGCCTTGCATAGGCTTGCCAAGTTTTACTTTGCGTCCTTGGTATTCTGCTTCGTCTACAATATCTTCATGCCAAGGTAGGTATCCGTAATACTCATAGAACTCCTCACCTTCGAATGTTTGCTCATCTTCTTCGTTAGTATCCAAGCCAGAAAGTTCTTTAACTCGATTAAGTTCTTCGTTATTAGTTGATTCATCAGCGTCACCTGACTGAACTTTATCAATAATTCTTGCATTCGTATCAATGTCATCATCGCCTGTAATTTTTTCAATTTCATCCAGAAACGCTTTTGTAATTGGCATTTCGTCAACGTGTCCTAGCGGATCATTTTCAAATTCTTCTTCGCCGTATTTTTCCCTCATTGCTTCAGCCTCATTTTCTTCAACAAAGTCTGTAGTAATGCCTGAGTTCAATGCCCACTGTATGTAACCGTCTGGTAATCTGTCTCCGTTACCGCCTCTGAACTTAGAGAATTTTTCAACCAAATCGGAAATCATTCCATACATTTCATTTGAAACTTCACTACTATTTTCACCTACGTTTTCACCTTGCGAGTATTTGTTATCACGTTCAGCGTATTGTTCTTCAGCATCTTCTTGAGCTGAACGTAGTATTTCTTCTGCGTCTACACCACCATAATTCATAATCATATCTGTATCATTTTGCACATCATATCCTAATTTACTACTTGGATTATTACCATATGCGTGTACTTCAATTGATTTTGGATCTACTACTGGTTTGCCATCTACTATTTTAGCAGTATAATGGATGTCGGCTCCTTCTGGTTCACCATCATCTCCGGATACTTCGAAGTCTTCAATCTCACCTTTAAATTCTTCAGGATCAAATCCCTCTTGGGTTGACTCAAATAGTGTAAGTTTATTCAGTAGGTCTCGCATAATATAATTCCTTTATTAGATTTATACTATATTTAGCGTTAAATGTAAAGTTTAATAGTTATATCGGACTTCGCGGATTGTGCCGTTTTGAAGTTCATACTTGGCTCTAATCCATACAAACTTGCCAGTAAACGTACTTGAAACATCATAATCAACAGCATCAGTGTTGTTAGGTTGATTGTAATATGTGCTATCACCTGCAAACGTGTTAACTTCTACCCAGTCTGTATCGTCATCACTTGGATACTGCTCTAGTGTGCCTTGTATAGTAATGCTACCTAAAAACGCATTTACAACGGTATATAGCGTGTGTATACCGTCACCATTCTTATAATACCCACCGCCTATCTTCTTTTCACTATATTGTGCTGAAGATGCTGTTGAATCTATGTTCTGTAGTAATATGTTAGTTCCGTTGATCATACTGTATTTATCGGTTTAATATATATTTGAAAACCTTGCCTATTAAGTTAGGTGCTCGTAATTGTAACATTAATAATGTATTATCATCCGCTACTTGGATGTATCTTCTATCGTAATTTTCACTTGTAACAACTAACCATCTATAAACACTTTCAGTAAATGTAACGTTAGGAACCTGTTTAGACAACCAGTCAGCCACACTTTTTCTTGAACTAGCATCTAGTTTATGCGGGTGTAAGTATACTCGGTATTGATATTTGTTATAAGGTAACTCATTAACATAAATTTTCTTATTACTATTCAAGATAGTGTTTTCTGTACCTTGTTTAGGTTGGGCTCTATACTTTACATATTCTGTAAATTCTTTACCTAATTGATCATATAGATTAAAATTATTAGTGTATAAGTCAATATAATTACCTTCTAATCTTTTACCAAAGGATTTACTATCAAATGCATTTAACATCAAGCAAAGTTTTATCCAACTTTCGTGATTTTCAGTTACATCTTCCACAACATCTTTACGCCAAGGTTCTTGATCTTTAAATCCATTCTGACATATATCTAACAGTTGAGAAAAATTATACCAGCGTAATGCGCTTGCACCCGGCATTCTCAGAGTAATTTTATAAATGTATTTGTTATAAAATTTCTTTTTAGTTGTCTTGGCTGTCGGCAGTTTCATTTTCAGGCTTCTTTGCTGCTGCTTTTGCTGCTTTACGTTCTGCTTTAGTTAAGATTTTAGGAGCAGGAGCAAATGCAAACACGGGTTTATCATTGTCAATTGTTACATTAACTATTCCGCCATCTACTAATTCACCAAATAAAACTTGCTTACTGAGTGGTGTTTTAATTTCTGCATCTATCAATCTACCTAACGGCCTAGCACCCATTTTCTTACTATACCCTTTTCCTGCTAACCATGAAATAGTTTCTTCATTTAGTTTGATAGTAATGTTTTTATCTTTTACTTGACCATTAAGTTCTTTAATAAATTTTAAAACAATTTCTTTTACAACAGATTTTGATAACTTGCCAAACTTAACAGTAGCATCTAGTCTATTTCTAAACTCTGGAGCAAAAAAGTTTTTAACTGCTTTTTCATCTTCATCAAATCTTTCTAGGTCATCAAATCCAATAGTATTATTTTCGTTATCAGCAGCACCTAAGTTACTAGTCATAATGAGTATACTATTTCTACCATCTGCTTGTTTACCATTTGATCCTGTTACAAAACCATTATCCATAAACTGTAACAAAATATTAGACACATCTTGATGTGCTTTTTCTATTTCGTCAAGTAGTAATATAGCATTAGGTGTTTCTTGTAATTTAGTAATCAACTGTCCTGCATTTTCATCAAAGCCTACATATCCTGGAGGCGCACCAATTAATCTTGCAACACTATGCTTCTCTTGATACTCACTCATATCGAATCGTATCAATGACATGCCCATCTTTTCTGCAAGTTGTTTTGCTGTTTCTGTTTTACCACAGCCTGTAGGACCTAAGAATAAAAAACTACCAATAGGCTTATCAGGGGACTTTAGTCCTGCTTGTGCAACAAAAATTTTATCAAGTAATTTATCTACTGCATCATCTTGACCAAAAATACTTTTCTTCATAGCCGGTTCAAGATTATGTAAATTTTTACTTTCTTTCTGTGCTACTGTTTCTAAAGGCATTTTAATCATTTTAGATAATTCATAAGTAACTTGTTCTACATCAACTACTTGTGTAATACCTTCTTCAACAGGATCATCGTTTAGTTTATAACGTGCAGAAGCACAGTCAATAATATCGATGGCTTTATCAGGAAGTTTTTTATCTGATATGTATTTTATAGATAATTTTACAGCCTGTTCAATTGCTTCAGATGTAATATTAACATTATGATGTTGCTCATAGTATTTTTTCAAACCTTTAAGTATTTTAATTGTTACTTCTGCTGTAGGCTCGTCAACTGTTACACGTTGGAATCTACGCATTAATGCACGATCCTTTTCAAAGTACTTGCGATACTCTTCCCAAGTAGTTGAAGCAATAACTTTCATACCACCTTTACTTAATGCTGGCTTTAACATATTTGCTAAATCATTTGAACTTTGACTTGCTGTACCTGCGCCTGACATCATATGTGCTTCATCTATGAATAAGATAATTTTACCTTTTCTTTCTAGAGCACCTAAGACTGCTTTAATTCTTTCTTCAAAATCACCTCTGTATTTAGAGCCAGCAACTAATGATCCTATATCTAAATTATATACTGTATGATCTTGTATAAATTTAGGTACTTTCTTTTCGTGTATCTTACGTGCTAGTCCTTCTGCAATAGCAGTTTTACCAACACCTGGATCTCCTACCATTAATACATTTGACTTAGTTCTACGTGCTAATACAAGTTCAATATCTTCTAACTCGGGATCTCTTCCAATTACAGGATCAATTGTTTTTTGTTTAGCCTTCAATGATAGGTTATCACAAAATTGATTTATTATTTTATCTAATTGATCATTTGTAAGGGGTCCTGACCCGCTTTCGTTTTCAAAAAATTCATCTTCTTCAATATAATGTTTTTGAAAGTGCTGAACAAATTTTTCTTTTATAATCCCGCCTTTTGTTAAGAAGTAAAAAGCAAAACTATTTTTTTCGGATAGTACACTAACTATAACATCAGCAATTTCCATTTGGTTTCTACCGCTGAATAATACTTGTGTAAAGCATCTATTCAGTACACGTTCTACACTGTTAGTTTTCCTAGGTAGTGTGTTATCATTAGATTCGATATCTTTTAAATTGTTTTTCAAGTAATGATCAAGATTAGATTTTATATAATCAACATCAGCACCGTATTCCTTCAGACCTGCTGATGACTCTTTATCGGCAACAATTGCAAAAATAAGATGTTCTAATGTAATTAATCTATGTTTGTAGGATTTGGTTATTTCTACAGAACTATCGAAAATCTTTTGTAATTGTTTACTTGGCTCAATCATTTTTTAATTTCTTCCTTAATTTGTTTAATTTCTTTAATGCTAATTGTAACTTCAACCGACTCACTCTGTCAACAAAACAAATGCCATTTAGGTGATCAAATTCATGTTGAAAGCATTTTGCAAGATAACCTTGTATCTTTGCTTCTTTGGTTTCTCCTTGTGCATTCTGCCATTGCCCAACTATCCAAGAAGGTCTTGTAACTTTAATTAGTAATCCTGGATAACTTAAACAACCTTCTGTATCCATTACTGTTTCATTACTTGCTTCTAATATTGTAGGATTAAACAATGCAAAAGGCTTAGGAAAATTTGGTATATCTTTACTACCCATTACAAAAACTCTTTTTTTCAAATCTATTTGATTTGCAGCAAGTCCAATACCTTTATTGTTAAGCATGAAATTACACATATCCCATTCAAGTTTTTCAGGATCATACTTTTCGTTATCAAAATCCCATACTTCACTTTGTTGGTTAAGTGCTTCGTGCAGCCCTAACTTGTAATCTATGTCTAGTTTATATTCCATGTTTTATGTTTCTTAGTTTGTTTCTTTGTTCTTCATTATATTTAGGTATGTCTGCTTTTATTCTTATTTGTAAATTGCCTCTTATCTTAGTACTAATATTAGGCAAGCCCTCTCCTTTACAACTTAATAAAGTGTCTGGTTGTGTGCCAGCAGGTATATTAATTTCAATGCTTCTGTTGTCAATAGTAGCAACTTGAGCTTTTGCACCTAACATTAAATCCCATGCATCAACTTTAACTTCACATAGTATATTATCCCCGTAACGTTGAAAGCGGTGGTGATTGCGAATGCGTATTTGTACATGTAGGTCACCTGCAGGTACATTTGGAATATTTTGTTCACCCATTCCTCTATATCTAATTGTTTGACCGTGTTCAACACCTTTAGGTATATCAACAGTAACTACTTTAGTCCTTCCTGTTGGAAGTTGTATTTCCATCCCTATAGTTTTACCACGTAACACATCTTCTAATGTTACGTCTACAGCAACATTAATAGGACGGTTGACTGGTCTTCTTGCACCGCCTTGTCCAAAAAACGAACTGAATATATCATCCATCCCGCCACTAAATGGTGAACCATTAAAGTTAAATTCAAAATTCTGAGAATTATATCTACGTTGGTTAGGATCAGTAGTTCCGAACTGATCATACATCTGTTTCTTTTGCGGGTCGTTAAGAGTTTGGTATGCTTCGTTTATTTCTTTAAACTTAGAATCGTCACCTCCTGTACGATCAGGATGGTGGGTCATTGACTGTTTTTTGTAAGCCTTTTTTATTTCTTGTTGGCTTGCATTTCTGCCAATGCCTAGTGTTGAATAATAGTCCATAATATTAAAGCATCCTCCTTAAGCAATGCTCTAGTATTTAATCTATTTTAGTTGGGTGCGGAAATTTTCTACTTATCTGATTTTTTAGATGTACCTGTGTACAATCCAAACCAAGCAGCACCAGCACCAACTACAATACTAATTAAACCTGATTGTTCCATAGTAGGAGTAGGTAAATTCATATACCAAATTACACACTTGTATAATAACACAATGTATACAGTTAAGAATAATCTTGGAAATATTCTCCAAGCATCAACTGCTTTGGCTAAATGAATTAATCCTTGATATGGATTTTGTGAACTATCAGTAGTTGTTGTATCTACTTCAAGATCAATTTGTACACTCTTTTTAATTGGATCGCTCATTGTGTTTCTACCCTCTTTGTTTTATATACGTATTTATTCAGTTGTGGCTTCTTTTTCGCCTTCATAATATTCACGATACTGTTCAAGTGTTAATCCTTGTTGTATCATATAAGCACGTATTTGTGCGAAGTTTTTAGATAATAATTCGTAATCTTCGTCACTTAAACCAAACAGTACAGGGTCTTTGCCTTGCTCTTTCATTTTAGCAAATACTTCTGCTGCATTTTCTGAAGTGATTATGATCCAACGAACTTCCTCTAATTTAGGAGTTTCAGGATTAGCAAGATTAAGAGGTGCTCTTTCTACTTCAGTTTTAAATACGTCTAACTTTGATACAGTGCTGCAACTAGTAAGGAACGTAGTTAGGATTAGCAAGACTAGGGCACTCAGAATTGATCTGTGATTTCTTAGTAGCATTTTTCTCTTTCTCCGTTAGTGGTGCGCCCATAGCAATTTCTACACATCTCATTGCTTTTTTGGTTGCGCTGTTAACAACACGTTCAACTGATGTTGGACGTTCTTCGGCAAGTTTTCCTATATCACGGACCTCACCTTGTCCGTTTATCTTATTAAAACGTTTGTCAAGTGCTTTGAATTCTGTTTGCAATACTCTGTTCTTATCTTCAAGTTCTTTGTTAGCAGACAATATAGCAGTAAAATCTTTTTTCTGTTGTTCAATTACAGACTGTTGTTCAGACACACTGTCTAATAGTTTAGCATTATTTGCTTCACTAGTTGCAAGATCAGACTTTAATGTTTTTACATACAAAAAGCCGCCGCCTGCACCTGCTAACATAATTACAATCATCGCTATTTTAATTGATCCAAACATTATGCTTCTACCAGTTTAATAAAGTCGCCAACAGTTTGAACGTTGGCTTCGTCTTCTTCTGAAATTGTTACACCTGTTGCTTTTTGAATAGCAACTGCTAACTCGATAATATCAAATTCATCAGCACCTAAATCGTCCATTAAATTTGCTTCTGGTACAACTTTAGATTCATCAATACCTAAGTGTTCTGCTACTGCTTTAATTACTTTTTTCATCTACTTTTTCCTCTTGGTAACGTGGATATGTACAAACAATTATTTCTATTGGTTTGTTGTCTCCATCCATAAATGTTTCGATTAATCTGCCTTCGTGTGCTCTTCCACAATTTTGACAGGTAAGCATTAGTCTAACAGTTTTTCCAATGTTGCAGGACCAGCAATGCCATCAGCAACTAAGCCATTTGACATTTGCCATTGCTTCAATGCACGTTCAGTGCCAGGACCAAAGTCACCGTCAGCGCCAATACCTAATGCTTCTTGCATCATCTTAACACCTTCGCCTTTACATCCTTTACGTAGTACACCGATATCATCAACATCAATGTGTCCTTCGTCTGTACCTAAATCGTCTGCATCCATACCTAATACTTTAAGTGCGTGTGCATAACGCTTTTGTCTATCTTCTAAACCAATGTTACCGCCATTGATCTTTTTAGTCATTTTAACTACATTGTCTGTGTCAGCAATATTGTTAAGTTTAGTTGTGTCCCAGAACCAACAAGCACTTTCAATTGCACCTGCAGGAGTTGCAACATAATCTGATGCTTCCTCTGCTGTCTTACCAATACTTTCGCCAAACTTTGTATAGTTGTAACGACCAGTAAGTTGTTTTAATCCACGTCCACGGAATCTCCATCCGTCACCTTCGTTAACATTACCCATCTTGTATTTGCGATATGTGTCATTGTATACACGGTTAGCAATCATTTCTGGGTTACGAGCATACTCTGCTGCATCTGCTTTTGGAGCATTACCAAAGTAACGACCAAACACTGCACGTAATGCCTTTTCACTGTAGTTTAAATTTTCTTCTAATTTTTTAAAGCCTGCACTTTCGTGAGCGCACTGACTTAGGAAGTGTGCTACTCTACGTTCTGTTGTGATACCATACTTAGGTAATAGTTCACATAGCGCATCATACCAGTTATCAGGATTATCAGAAATAATCTCTCCTAGGTGCGCTTTAGTAAATTCAAATTCAAAACTCATTTTGTATCCTTTAATTTTAGAACCATTGTTTTTGATTCATTAGTAAACAAAAATTTGTCGCCGTATTTTTGTATGTTATAGTCTCCCATAACTTTAGTTAACCAGAAAATTTCTGCTGTAGCATTATCATCTACTTGAATATCTTCCATACCTTCAATTAGTTTATCATCACCTTCTTGAACAAGTTCAAACTCAACTTTGATATCAAATGGTTTAATTATTGTTATTTTGTTATTTTCTAAAACTAAATCATCCATTAGTGTCTTAGTAAAGAAACTTTTAACTTCGTCAGTTCTAAATTTAGTCATAACTTGTTCGTACATTTTCTTACTTGACGGAATCTTTCTCAAATTTTCTGTAGTAACAGACATTTTATCTTTATTTTTATAATACTTATATTCCCAATCTAAAATATTTGTTAACTTGCTTATACCAAAAACCATTTCCATAATGTTTTCTGCTAGTTTGTTATTTCTTTCTACTTCAACAAAAATAGAATATTCTCCATCTTTGTTTTCTCCTGCACTAACATCTGCATCTAGTACAAAAGGATATCCTTTCTCAATAAACTCCATAAAGTCTTTTGCAGGATTTCTATCTTTTGCTTGGAAAGTTACAACACAAACATCTGGGTCTTCACCCATTTTTGATTTATGTGTATCTACTTCCATCATAGGATAAAACATATCCTCTAAATCGTGTTTTCTCAAACCTTCTTCTAAAACTTTATTATTGTGCTTCATCTGGTGTTCCTTGTGCAGTTTGGTCAACTGGTTCTGGATTTTGTGCTTGTACTGAATTTGATAAAATGTCTTGTACTTTATTCTTATCTAAATTACTATAACCCCTGTCAACATTTTTCATAAGTGTTTTAGGCATTTTAATTTTTACCAACCATACTTGATTGTAATCAACTTTACCTTTTCTTGTGCCTGGACGTATATCATCTGGTGTTTTAATTCTTCTTACATTAGCCATAGCAGTTTCAGCATAAGAAACTTTACAACCATACTCCATTAATCTCTTACCGCCTGCAGGCTCTGGCATCTTATCATTAGGCCACATAAATGTACACGTAATATAATACCTGTCTTCTTTAGGACCTTCTGCTAATTCACCATCGATCCAGTTGTCGAATACGTAAAGGTCAAGTTCATCAACAACACGCTCAAAGTCCTTTAATAGGTTTAAACTGTTGTTAGAACCGTAAATTTGTTCTATATTTGATATAATGTCTTTAATGCTGGCCATGTTAGTCTCCACAAGTATTTATCGTTTTCTAAATGTTATACTATTATTTTCTTTTTACGAACTTAAATAATAGTATGTTCGATAACGGACTTTTGACAATCTATACATACCCACACTCTGTTGTTGAGCATATTTCACTAACGGAGGAAAACCCCTAATATGAAAAGAAAAAACAAAGCCCACGCGGCACATAACTCAGCGTACAACAACATAGTTAACATAAACTCGCATAAATCACAGCGAAAACAAGTAGTTCCTAAGAACTTAAATCAAAAATTTTACCTACAAAAATTAGACAGCAAGGATAAGCATATAGTATTTGCTATAGGCCCTGCAGGCACGGGTAAAACAATGATTGCAGTCCAATGGGCAATTAATGAATTTCGCGATAAATTATGTGATAAAATTGTAATAACTAGACCTGCAGTTTCAGTAGACGAAAGTCACGGTTTTTTGCCTGGAGATCTAAATGAAAAGATGGCACCGTGGACTCGACCTATTTTTGACGTTTTTTCAGAAAACTTTTGTCAAGCAGAAGTAGAAAGACAAATAAGAGAGGGAGTAGTTGAAATTGCTCCATTAGCATATATGAGAGGCAGAACATTTAAAAACTCCGTAATTATTGCGGATGAAATGCAAAACGCAACACCTAGTCAGATGAAGATGCTGTTAACTAGGTTAGGGGAAGGATCCAAGATGATTGTAACCGGAGACTTACATCAGGCAGACAGGCCTAGTAACAACGGTTTATTAGAGTTCCTTGAGTTGTATAACAACTTTAGTAATCATCAATATCTTGATATCTGTGAATTTACAAGAGCAGATGTAGAAAGACACGAAGCAGTAAAAGAAATTTTAAGTATATACGGCGACAACTAAGAGTTAACTTTTCTTGTAAGACTGGTAGATCTAATCTATCAGTTTTGCAGGAATTGCCTTAAACAATTTTGTCTTGTTTTCTTTGTAGTTCTCTTTTGCGAAGTCTACATAGTTTTCCATAGGCGGCTGTTCATCTGCGATGTTAGGCCAGTTACCGTCTGTGCTAAAATAAAGATTGTGCTTGTACCACGGATCATTTTCATCGTCTGTTTGATAAATTGCTTCTTCAGGACATTCAGGAATACATACACCGCAATCAATACACTCTTCCGGATTAATCACAAGCATGTTTTCACCCTCGTAGAAACAATCTACAGGGCAAACACTTACACAAGTTGTGTGCTTACAATTTATACATTTATCATCTACTAAGTGTGCCATATTATATTAACCAGTTCCATATTGCTCGTAACCCTAATAACAAGTACATTCCTTCCATTAATGCTCTAGGAATATCTTTATCTTTAATACCAAAGTAAATCCACATTGTACAACTTACACAGGCAACTGCCCAGCCTATCCATTGTGTTTCTGTATTAGCATTTGAAAGAATAAAAGCAGCAATAATTGCTAGTATAAAGCCTATCCATCTAGGCCCATCGATGTTGTGATAGTATCTAATTTTCATAATCTTCCTAACTTAATTAATACTGCTGCTAGATTAATTTCCGGATCAGCAACTAATGTATGATCTACTAATCCTTGTTTAATTACTAGTACCGCAGTGTCTTGTTTTGCTTCATCACCAAAGATTGAAATGTTATCATATAGCCAACGATATACTTCTTCCATTTCTTCAGCACGTAGTTTGCCACAAAGTAATTGTCTTGCTTCACTAATCTTGCCAGCCTTAAATAGTTCAACCATATCAAACTTCCAGTCTGCTTCACCTTCATCACCTTTACTAGGAGCATGCAGTTTAGCATCTGTAACGTTTTGTTGCACCATGTTAATACATTTACGTAAGTCTGGATACGTAGCCTTTACATAAAGATCTAATGTTTCTAAATCAATATCAACTTGTTCTTCAACTAGTATTGTTGCAACACGAGCAGTAAACTCTGTTTGATCAATACGCTCCATATGATAGCCTTGACACCTACTGTGAATAGCAGGAATAATTCTATTAGGATAATTGCAAGTTAAAATAAATCTTGATGTCATATGATACTCTTCCATAACACCACGCAATGCTGCCTGTGCGTTCGGCGACAAGTAATCAGCCTCATCTAATAATACAACCTTAAATGGACCAAATGGAATCATTTGCACAAAGTTTGTAATCTTATTTCTTACTTCATCTACACTGTTTGTTCTACTAGCATTAATTTCTAGTACATCAAACTCTTCAATTCCAAGTTCATTTATAAGAATCTTTGCCATAGTAGTTTTACCGATACCGGCTGCACCACTAAACAATAAATGAGGAATACTTTTTTCTTTTACCCAAAGTTTTGCTTGTTTGCGTTGATGTTCATCTCTAAAAACATAACCATCTAAATTCTTAGGACGATATTTTTCTACCCATAGTTCTTTCATTTTGCCTCACTTATACGTTTTCTTAATCCACTTGTACTAAATGAATGTTGTCTACTATTATAGTGTATTTTTATACCTTTGTCAACACATATTTGTTTGCCTGTAAAATCTTTGGTTTTATATTCTTCACCAATAAAACGGACATTAATATTATATGTTAACAAGATATCAACAAGATCCTGTTCAGTAGCATAGGGAATAATTTCATCTATGTACTTACAGCCCTCTAGTTGTACGTATCTTTCAAACACACTTTGTATTGGTTGATTTTTTTCTGGTCTATCTATAGTAGGATCAGTTTGTAGTCCAACTATCATAAAGTCGCAATTGGCTCGTGCTTCTTTTAACATAGCAACGTGTCCACTGTGGAATAGGTCAAACGATGATGCTGTAAATCCTATCATGCGCCTGTTCCTCCTGGTGGCACTAGGTCAGGTGTAATACAATGTAGTGCTACGTATCCTGGATACAGATTGTTTGCTGTAGCAATACCTTGCTCACAGTTTGCGAACTCGCCTACCTTAACAATGTCCCACGGCTGATACGCCATAGTCATCCAAATATATACTACAAATATTTTCATACTGTCCTGCCTCCGTCAAATACGCACACAAAATATAGTTCTTCGTTGCCTGCGTGTACACGATGAAAGACACCATCTTCAATTAGCACAGTGTCGCCTGCTTCTACATTGTGAGTAACACTATCAAGTTCCATTGTACCAGTACCTTCTAAAAACATATACACTTCTTCTTGTCCTGCGTGTTTATGTCCTGATGTACTTTTGTTTGGATTAAGCCTAGTACTACTTACAACTAGATTCTTCAACAAGGTATTATCCTTAACGATATAACGATCGTCGGACTTTACAACTATACCTTCTATGTTAGAGTGTTTAAACTTCACAATCTAAAGATCACCTTCTTTTCTGTTTTCAGAATAATGTACATCAAACTCACCGCCTGGATATCTTGCTTTAAGTTTGTTTACATTTTCTTCTATGACTTCATTAGGATCCAACCCAAGAGCCCGGCAACTACTAATCCAATACCACATAATATCGCCAAGTTCTCGTTTGCAATGAAATACAGTTTCATCGTCCAAAGGTTTACCTTGGAAGATACATTTTTTAACAATTTCACTAAACTCTCCTCCTTCTGATGCAATACCAATTGCACCTGTTAATAATAAAGATGTTTTTACATTAGGATTATTTGCTTCAATATCCTTTGCTCTATAGAACATCTCTGATAGTTGATCACTTTCTTTACTTGTTACTTCTTGTACAAAGTCTTTGTACTTGTTTAAATCTACTTGTGTCAAGATTCTCTCCTCTATTCTAATTTATATTATATACTATCTGTTTACTCTTGTCAAGAGTTATACTAAATATTTTTATAACATTCGTTATCAAAAAGGAGAACCCCATGATTACAAATCTTAATGTAAACCTAGAAGTAGGCCAAGAAATACTTGTTGGAAAGAACAACGACAAGGCAAAGATTACTAAAATTGAATTTCATCCAAAATCAGGGGAAGTGTCTATAAACACCACTAAGGGGCCTAGGAAGGCTTTGACTTTTAGATTGTGTCCGGAAAAAGTATATAGTTGTTAATTATTCGGCGCCAAACATACCGGCGTCAAATGTTGCTTTAGATCCGTCTGAATACTCTTGACCGAAGTACGCAAGGTCCTTGGGCTCTTCATCTTGCCATGCAAGTATTGAGTCCAACTCAATTTTTTGAATCTCTACTTCTTCGCCGTGTTCGTCTGTAACTTTAAGTTTACGTGTCCAACGACCGTGTGCGATTAAAATCCAATCGCCTACATCATACGGATCTTTATTTTCGTGTCCTTTAGAATATACTTGTGCCCAACGAGGTTTTACACCATGTGCCTTAGCGTCATCGGATCCAATAATGATTCCGCCTGCTGTCGTTGTTTCACCAAAGTGCATTTTATGCACTAATACATCACTACGGATAGCAGTAATTTTACCTTTGATCATGTGCTATAGCCTTTCTATGATTTTTTAGATCTATCTACAACTTCTTCTTGAATTGCTCTAGGGTTTTTATCATAGTAATCTTTTAGAATTGCTTCTCTTGTTCTTACTACTTTTCCGCCCTTACCAATTTCATCACCGCGAGCATTTACTTTCATATTACCAACTGCTGGTAATGTTTCATTTTTAAGATTAAGTTTTTCCATATCAATCTCTTTGCCGCGCATACTTTTAATTGTTGCCATTTTAGTCTCCTTATTTAAAGAATTCGTTTAGTGGTATATTGTATTTAATCGGATCAATCTTATGGACCCCTAATATGTGAAGAACAAGACTTGAAACACTTGATCCTCTACCTACACCCCATACGATATCATTTTTTCTTAGTGTGTCTATTATATATTTTACCTGTTTTAGTAACATCGTAAGATTTCTATCTTCGAATTCTTTCAGTTCAATCTTAGCTCTTTCTATATATTCGTCTGTTTTACACTGCATAATAACGAATTTTTCAATATCCATATCTTTATAACTGTCTGGCATAAACCAATTATTTGTATTTAATTTAGATTTTGGCTTTGGATAGTCTAGGAATTCTGTTTCTATTCTTTCTAGATACAGACTAGCATCATCAATAACACAGTGTTCCAGTATTTCTGGCCCGTGTTTTTTAATACCTTGTATTACTTCTTTTATATTATTAGTCGACATTTATAAGTTGATCCAAATCCTTATCTTCATCATTTGTTTTTACAGGTTGCATTGCTCTTCTGCGTAATTCATCTCTATATATTGTAACAAATGTTTGGAGTTGTGTCAACAGTTGTCCGTTGCCTAAACGTGCGGCTTGGGTATATTTTTTGCCCAATTCGGATATTTTCTGTGTTAATTCAGTTTCAGTAAGTTGTTTTGGGTCTTCTTGGAATGGGTGAAACATTATGCAAATGCGCCGATATATCTCATGTATATTACCGCAGTGCTGTGTCTAAATACTTCAACGATAATTGGATCAGTTGCTGAAGTTAATGTAAGTACTGGCGATCCGCTTGCATACCCTGGGAAATCTTTGCTTTTAATAATTGTACCACCTGAAGTTAAAAAGTTAACAGTTCTTGATGAACCATCACTATATAGTTCAAGTGTTACTTTGCCCATACCGATCGGAGTGGCTTCTCCTGTATATACAGGATCTCCTGGAAAATTTAAGAAGTCTATGGAAATATTGCCACCTACTCTATAAATTTGGTAGTCGCCATTTTTGTAATCAATAGTAGTAGGTGAAGCATCAACTGCTCCTCCGTCAAATTTACCAATTCTATTATTAATTAAAACAGCATTTGAGATATTGTTTAATTCAAAATCGTTTGCTTCATCCTTATACGCAGCATTTGTAAGGACATCTGTAAGTTCATCTTTAGCATTTCTAAGACTTGTTTTAATTGTGTCTGAATTATCTCTAAAAACTTGTGTATCATTATCCTGCCCAGCAACTGGGAAGTTTTCATTTATACTTAGATAGTTTATTAAACTGTTGTTCGATCTTGCCACGTTATTATCTCCGTTGTATTCAGTATGTATTTATCATATTACAAACTAGCTCGGAATATTTTTCTGAGCAAAGGGTTTATCTTCAGTAGATTTATGTGCTAAATTAGCATGATTTGTAATTTTATCTTGCGGAAACTGTATATAAGTATCCTGTATTTCTCCGTTTAGTATATCAATAATGTATCTATCAGCAGTAAAATCTATGGTTTTAAAGTCAAATGCACTTGATTTAATTCTACTTATTACTGTATCTGCTCTGTTAGGTTTAGTATAACAAATAACAAGTGCTTTTGTGAAACCAAGTTCATACGTACTTGTTTGCTGTATACTTCTCATCCATAAAGGTAAAAATTCTCTATCTCTTTCTCCTATAGCAGATAATCTTTTTCTCATATTTTTGACTGAATTAGGAAATACTCGTTGCAAATCTGCATCACTCGCATATGGAATATCACTATCTATAGTAATATTGTCATAACTTACAAGAACTTTGCTATTGCTGTTATTTGGTAAATTAATTTCATCTGATATACTTTTACCATTTTTTTCGTAATCATCAACTAGATCAACATATACTACTTCATATAGTACTTTTTGTGTAATTGGGTCTTTGGCTTGGGCTTTCTTTATTGCTCCAAACGTAAATCTTTTATTATAATGGTTTCTACTTAATGCTTGTACTACTGTTGTAGCAGCAGTGCTTTCTATACCTGCAAAAATTAAACTTTTAATTTCAGTCTGGACACCAAAATTAGTATCACCGTATCTATATATATCGTTAGAAGGAAAAATAGTTGCGTCAGTTATAAAGTTAAACCATGAAAGTCTTTTATTTTTATTTTGAAACGCTTTAACAAAAATATTAGCAAAAGACTTTTGACTGTCTGCAACAACCTTTACTGTAAATTTTCTTGTATCTTTTGCCAACCCAGATGAATCAGATGCTTGTACACTAAATGTATATAATTTATCATATGTGGTACCGATACCATCAAAGGTAGTATTGTACGTAATAGTTCCTGTTGAATCAACTGCACTACTATCTCTATCAAAAAATCTAGTCAACCCTTCTTGATCACTATCTGAAAACTGTGTTACTTTGCCTGTAATGTTTCCATTGGATAAGAAAACTAATCCTGGAGGTAACTCACCTGATGTAATACTATAACTAACTCTTCCACCATACAAAAGACTTGTTGCTTCTACTGCTAATTTACTAGGCTGATTGGGTTTAATAATTCCTAAGTCTGTACCTGTAATCCATTCGATAGAACTTTCTATTTCACCTATTAAATCTACAGTGAAAGTTTTATCTGATGTTCCTACACCTAATTCCCAATAAGAACTATTTGCTTCATCTGGTAATTGGTTAATGTTAGATTCTTTACATACATAAACAAAACCGTTATATCTAACTGCTTCGTTTGCTTCATAGAATCTTATCGAACTCCAGTCACCTACAAGCGTGTAATCTTGTTGTGCTATACTTGCAGGAAAATTAACTGCTTTCATAGTAAATTGATAAGTTGTAGTTACAGCAGCCTGGTATGGAACTTTGCCTGCTAGTTCACCTGTAGTTGTATCTATAGTAAGTCCTGGCGGCAATGTACTAGGAGTTCCATCAGGATTATTGTCTACTATAAAATAACTGATTACTCCAGACAGTGTTGGTGGATCGTATACATCAAGGAATAATGTTATGTAATTATTTGCTCTATATCTACCAAGATATGAATCTGTAATCCATAACGGAACTCTATCACTTGTTGTATCTGCTTGAAATAGATTAGTATCAACTTGTACTAATGTATTATCTGCTTTTAAAAATTCTTCTGATACTACATATATTTTAAATATTCTGTTTACAGCATTCAATCCATCTGTAATTGCAATACCGAATGTATAAATCCTACTTAATTTTTTAGGAACAATTCCTTGCTCACCGTAGTCGTAATATTGATTATCATAAAAGAATGAATCAAAACCTAAACTATTATTCTTTGCAATGTCTAGAGGTGCTGTATCGAATGAAGCAGTATCGTATGCTCCAGTAATTGATGTAGCATAGTCTATTGCAGGTATTGGCTGTGTAAAGCCACTTATACGTCCTGTCTTAGAAATTTTTAATCCATAAGGTAATATTCCGCTATTAGGTACCAAATAATATTCTAAGTTCTCACCTGCTACAGCATCATTATCCGTTGCTTCTAATTGGAAGTCTACCTGGGCATCATCCATAATAAAATAAGCCTGACCAGGTCCTACGTTTAAAAATCCTTCTTTGGTAATCCATTCAGGAATATCTGCACCAGTTACGCTTATTTTAAATGTTCTATCTTTTTCTTTATCGTTATCGTCTGCACGAATAACAAATCTGTATTCTGTAAATTTTGTTACTTCAGCAGGTGACCCTTTTATAACATTTCCTGATATTATCATACCACGAGGAAGTTCACCTGCGATTACAGAATATTGAATTGGATTGCTAGTATCTGTTGTTGCTTCTATAGAGACTGAGGTAATAATTCTTTCTTCAAGTGTTCCTAGGTCTCCTGCTGGCGTTGTCCATGTCACTGCCATTTGTGGTTATCCTCCTAGGTTAGATCGCCACAGTCGAGGTCGATATCTGATGTAAATGTTAGTGTTCCAAAATCTATATTTGCTGTCTGCATTGCTAACTGTATTGCGTTTTGATATACTCCATTGATTGAACCAAAATCATAAGTTTGCAAATATTCAGTTACAGGAATTACTGTTTTAAAATTGACAGAACTTCCAGACGTCGTTACTTCTATATCTTTTAAACCGGTTTCTGAACCTGGTGCTGCTATTCCTTGTAGTGTGATTTGTTCGTGAGTTGACGCTAACATGCTACCGCTATCAGTGTCAAATCTTATAAACGCATCTTCCTGTGTAGTGTTAACAGTAAGAAAATCTGCAGATTCTTCAATTAATATTTTAGTTCCACTTACAAGAGATTTAAATTGTAAATCGTTATTTAATTTCTGTTTAAATACACCTGCACCTAACCCACTGTTTGACGCTGTTATAGTAAGCCCTGTATTAAGTTCAGAAAAGTTAGCATTTACCTTTAGAAACGCTGTTCTTAGATCATCACCTAATCCGTCGTTTACTAAATTTCCTACATTAATTGTTTGTATTGTTGCCATTTTTCTTTCCTATATGTATATTTAGTGGAGATCCGCCCACCCTGCTGTGCTATCATTATTAGCATCTGCAGCATAACCTTGAAACTTTCCTGATGTTGTATTATAAACCATCATACCAAAAACTGGTGTAAGAGCATCTATCTCAGTCTGTGTAAGTTGCGGTGGACCAATATATACTTCATCAAAGTTTTGATTGATTTTGTTAAAGGCAGTACGTAGATTATCGCCTGTTCTATCGTTTGCACTAGAGCCAATGTTTACTGTAAGTTTTGCCATTTATCCGCTCCTATACCCAACCGCCGATTGCAATTTTGCCCCAGCCCGTACTCTTGCGGACATAGACATAACTGTCATCAACTCTAATTTCACCTATAGGTGCTACTTCTGTTTCTGAAGCCGGAGCCGCTGCACCTGGTGCAATAGTTCCTAACACTGTTCCTGATTCATTAATAACTACAGATGAGTCATCACTAAACACACTTCCGATAAGTTCACCTACGTGTGTTCCTCTAAGAACTCCATCTACACCATCAACTAATTGTGTACTATTATCTGCAAATACTGAACCTGTTATATCACCTGTAAAGTTAAATTCAGGATTCGCTGTATGTGTTATCTCTCCTGACGAAGCATCGTACATCAACATAGTTGTACCAACTGCACTTCTAATTGGTTTAACTACAAATGTATCTGCTCCAGCCTCAGTTAAAATATTGCCAGTTGCGTTAATTACAATTGAGTTTGCTGCTTGGTTTGAATAGCCTGCTTGATAACCAATTGCTATTGCACTTGCACCTTGAGTTGTATAACCGGCGCTGTTTCCAAGTGCTGTTGCTTGAGTGCCTTGAGTAAAACTTCCTGCGCCGTACCCAACTGCCACTGCGTTGTCACCTTGATTGTCATAACCTGCTGTTTTACCAAGTGCTACTGCTGAATCGCCTTGATTGTCATAACCTGCTGCGGTGCCAAGTGCTACTGCTGAATCGCTTTGATATCTGCTACCTGCCCGCTTACCAATTGCTACTGATTCTGCGCCTTGAACTACTTCGCCTGCTTCAGATCCAACTGCTACTGCATCATCACCTTGCGTACTTTTACCTGCTTCTTTACCAATTGCTATTGCTTCTATGCCTTGAGTAGTTCGACCTGCACTACTACCAAGTGCAACTGACCCAGCGGCTTGTGCGTTATTACCTGCTTGATTACCTATTGCTACTGAACTATTTTCTTGATCTGTTTGACCTGCTAGATATCCAAGTGCAATAGTTGGATTAGTTGTTCTTAAATTATATGTTTCTACTGGGCCAATGATCTTAGCATCTACAGCATCTACTAGCACTGTTGAATCATCAGCAAACACACTACCTGTAATATCTGATTGTCCACTAAACGCAATGTTTAATGTTTGTGTTCCACTGTTTCCAGTAAGAACAATACCGTTTCCTTCTTCTACAACTAATGTACCTGCTATACTAGGAGCAGCCAAGAATGTTCCTTTTACATCTACAGTTCTATATGCATTACCAGCCGGAGAAGCATTTGTAATTGTTACAATACCAGTTGCTGCATCAGTAAATACCGTTAAAGCAGCACTACCAGGTTGTATTTCTAGTACACCTGCGTTTGTTATTTTTACATTATCTCCAGTGCTATTATCAATATTAATACCAGCGCCTGCTGCTCTACCACTAGGTAATGCTGTTGTGCTTTGTATACTTCGAACACCAGTGTTAGTTACTGTAACATTTCCTGTTGCAGAGCTAATACCTAAACCTAGTCCTGCTGTTAATTGTGTAACACCTGTGTTTGTAATTGTAATACTTTCAGCAGCACTATCCACTGCCATTGAAATTGCAGTTCCACTTATTAAATTTAATGTATCAACAAAGTCATCTGCTACTACTTGGTTTCCACTATCAACTTGTACACTTTTGAAAAATGTTTGATCTGGATTAATTATTAATGAACCGTTTACAGTTGAACCTAACGGTAAATCAATTATACCTCCAGGCTTACCTTTTATTTGTGCTGAACCTAACCAAACACCATTAAATGCATTTGCATCATTGTCAGAATGTTCACCTGTATATAAAGACTTCCACGGTTTAGTAACACTACCTAAGTTAAATGTTGCAACACTATTAGGTGAAACATTCGTATTTAAATTTTCGAAATCCAAAGAATTGTATTCTGAAAATGCTTGGAAAATTCCACCACCTGAAGCATATGCATCATATGTTGTGCCGTTTACTGATGTAGTTAAATTTTCGTCAGTATATAAATGAAAGGAAAATAAATCTATTAATTTTGCAAAAAAGTTTTGATTATCTAATTGACTTATACCAGTGCTTGTTATGAATAATTTTTGACCATCGACTAACTCATGTTTGCTTGTAGCAACAACTCTAACAGGATTACTTTCTGAAGTTCCTGATTCAACATGGGCTATATCCTGATCACCTCCTCTCGAAAGTGTTGCGCCTATGATAGTAAAGTTTTCATTTACTTTTTCAAATGCTTCTTTTACTCTGCTCCACACAATTGGTGGATTACCTGGATTAATATTACTATTGTATGCCATTATGATCTACCCACCGCTATTTCAATTGTTCCTATATGATCACTATCGTAATCCTCAATTGCTTTACCAACAATTGTTCCTACTTTAGGATCTTCACTTACTGTTGCTACACCATGTATTCCTGCTGTAACTAATATATCACCTTTCTTAATTTTTCCTACAACTTTGCAAGGTACTCTACCAACAAGTGCTACTAGGTTTTTATGTCCTGGGCATGCTGTATACATAACATATGCTGCTGTATTTGATACAACACCTGCTATTCTCTTATCTGTGCCTGTGTTCGAAGTTGTAACTTCCTTGTCACCACCAAATACTAACACTGTTCCGACTTCGTATTCCTTGTCACCTTCGTAGTATTCTGCAACGTCTGCTGAGTATGTTGCTTCAAGTCTAGATTCATTAGGTGAACTTCCTGTAAGACTCCATCTACCTGTAATTGTACCAGCAGTAGTATTGCCGCCTGTTGTTAAACTGCTTACTTGAATGCTTGATGCAATAATAGGAGCATTTGCTAAACCATTTTGAGTTCTAAATGTGTGGTTATCATTATCATAAAAGTTTGATTTGTCTGATGCAAGTGTGCCGTCTTGTAAGAAAATTCCGCCGCCACCTCCGCCGCCAGTGCCGCCAAACGTATGCAATCTAATAAATCCACCTGACCCAGATGTTCCAGAATCAACTGCTTCAAAGCCGTCAATGTTATACTGTGCTACGTCAATTATTCTACCACCGAAGTCACCGTTACTATCTCTAATTATAAGTTTGCCTGCTTCGACTGTACTACTATCACCTGCTGCATAGTCAATAATACCGTAATCACTATCAGAAGTTCCTGAACTTGCATTTGTTCTAGCAAGTAAACCTACACTACCAAACTGTGATTTCTTAACAGAACCACCTGCATCTACAATTGTTGTAAATGGAATATCTGCAACGTCACCAGGTGTTAGTGCATCATTACCTAACACACTCTGTGCAGCAACTTGTGCTAGTGCTGACTTAGGTGTACCGTTGTCTTTTAGTTGTACCCAACCGTCAGTTACAGTAAATTCTGTACTACTGAAACTTGCTAAACCACTGCGTGCTTGTTTGACTGCTGCTGTTCCTGTTGGTGCATTTACATCAGTACCTGCTAATTGCATTAATAATTTACTTTGAGCAATGTCAGCAGTTGCATTAACGTCTGCATCTAAAATTACATTAGGATTAAGTTGCGCATCAATTGAGTTTGCTGTTGAATCAATATCTAAACTTATATCACCTACAACTGTAACGTTTACAGCATCTCTATCATTACCTGTAAACACAAGTAATTGGTTTGCTGCTAAATCTGTAAATGTAAAGTTTTGTAGGTTATCAAAAGTAAAACTTCTCAAGTTCATTGCATCTTGAGGGTTAACTGGATTGGCAATATTTACAATTTTGTTTTGATTAAGATCCATGTTGGCTTTCATAGCCTGTTGACCACTTAGGTCCATAAATCCACCAGTAACACTAGGTATTAAATTAGCATCAATAACCTTAGCACCACTGTGCGAGATACCTAATCTTCTTTCAATGTAAAGTCTTGCAGCATTCTCTGTAGGAACAGTATCAACTGCGTTATCTGAGAATGAACTATCTGTTGAGAATTCCGAAACTGGAACACCTCGTTTGAATCCAATACCGTCCAAGTTACTCAAAGCAATCGCTGCTGAGAATGTCACACGTCCTGTTCCTTGGTCAACTTTAAAGAAAGGTCCTACGTTAAAGTTACCAAACTGGTCAGTGGTTACATAGAACACACGTCCCACAGTACGTTCTTGTGTTTCATTATCTGCGTTTAATGCATTAACTGCTGGACCATAAATTTCGTTTGGATAGTTTGTATCTGCATACGAACCACTACCAATTTCAAGTAAGTCATGTCCAGTTACACGAGTTAATGAAATTCTAATAGTTAAGTTACCATAACTGTTTAAACTCCTAGTTGGAACTGCACTTCGTATTGTGTAAGATCCTTCAAATTCTATTATACTATCTTCTAGTGGTCTATTAAGAGTTATTCTAGCATAGTTATCGTTAAGATCGTCTTCTGATTCATACTGGCTAACAATATATTCTTCACCTTTGAATACAAATCTTGAATTAGCAACCCGCGCTCGCTCTTGAGGAGCAACCGGAACAACACTAATCGTTGAATCACCTGCTCTACCTAATACTTTTGCAAAAGTCTGTGTTCCACTTTGTGTACCTGAAGTATCAACTTCTACTGAACTTGCAAGTGCAGGTGGTGTAGTTGTTACAGTAAATTGTACAGAACTAGCACCTAAACTATCTTTATTGTTATTGGATACAAAATAGTGTAGACTTTCGTTTAAACCAGTTGGTAATGATCCTGTTGTTTTTAATCTAATTACATCACCAACTGCAAATCCATGCGGTGATGCAGTTGTGAATACTGCTGGTGCTGCAACACTAATACTAGTAAGCCCTGTAAATGCTCCAGGAACCACAGGATTTGCACCAGTTGTGCCAACACTTTCACTAGGTTGATATACAGTTAAATCAATGTAATCATAGTTTTCTCTAAGCGTAGTCTTTGTAATACCATCTGCTATTGCAGTTATATCTCCAGAACCAGCACCTGTTACTTCTAGTGCAGCACTAGTTTTACTTGTACCAATTTCAAAAGTTGTAGATGTTAAATTTGTTTCTAGTACAAAATATGTAATACCAGCAGTAATTCCTGTTGGTAATGTTCCAGTCGAAGCAAATGTTAGTCTATAGTCTGCTAACTGTTTGTGAGCAATAACATTTACTAAACTTAATCCTGATCCATTAGTTAAGCCTCCAAGTAATGTACCGCCTAATGACGTAGTAAGTTGTATTGTATTATAAGTAGGAACATCAAATACATAATAAGTTGTTGATGCTGTTAATCCGTTTGCTGTAGTCTTAGGAACAAATGTATCACCACGTCTTAATCCGTGGTTTCTATCTGTAGTAAGCGTATTATTACTTGCAATATCAGTTACAGTAATAGTAAATGTTAGTACTGTAGGGTTTGCTACAGTAAATTCTACATCAAAAGCACCTCTACCTGCTGTGCTATCATTAAAATCTTCAAATTGTAATACACGATAAACATCGGTTGGCGATTCAGCAAAACGTAAACCTGTTGATGGTCTTGTAGCAACGTCAGCAAGTTCACCTGTTAAAACAATTTGAGAATTACTTCTAAGTGACAACTTCGTTCCATCTGAAATAGCAGCAAACAATCCATCAAAGTTTCCTGTTGTATCACTTGTTAAATTAAGTTTTGCAACACCTGTTGGTAAGTCTGTAGTTGAAACTGATGTAACAGGATATCTAAAAATTAAATTACCATGGTCGACTTCAAGTTCTGAATTGTTAAGAGGAGTATAATCATAATTGTTAACATATACAACTAACCCACCCGTTACGTTTTGGAAAGAAGCACTTGGGAAATAACAATCAACTCTCTGTGCAACATCATAATACAATGTTGTAGGAGTTGGAACTTCAAGTGGGTCTGAACCATCTGCAACCAATGCATAGATACCATGTGCAGAAGAACCACCAATACTTCTAATCTGCGCACCATTAAGTGACATGTAAGAAGCATAACAGTAATATGTAAACATAGATACTGCTTCTGTTAAACCACCGTTAGTAGCCAACAAGCCGTAACCCATATCTGAAATCTGTGTAAAGTCATTCGATAACATTGATCTGTTACCAGGCATCAATATTTCATATTTTCTCTGATAACTGTGTGTTCCGCTGCCTGCACTAGTTGTTGCAATTTGGACACTGCCTAAAAATTGAGAAGTTATTCTAAATGTGTTACCTGTTAGTCCTGTTTCAGAAACATAATATTCTTTGCCGGCTACTATTCCTGTTGGCAATGTTCCTGTTGTACTAAAGACAATTGTAGCGCCTGCTTGTAACCCGTGATCTGTTTTAGTAAACACAGCAGGATCTGCTTGTGTAATACTTGTTAATGTTTGTGCACCGGGTGTTAAACTAAAAGGTGTAGTTTCATCAAGTACAAGTGTTGCAGTACTTCCGCTCGCACCATATACATAATCTCTAACATAGTTTACTTTGAAAATATCATCGCCAACAATAAATGATGCTGGTAGTTCTGGGAATCTATCTAGTCCTGCTACATTAATACGTGTTGTGCTTGTGCTACTAGCGTGTAAAAATTGTAAGTTACCAGCAAACCCGTCAACAAACATACCGCCTGCAAATGTTTGTGCGTTAATAGATTTACTAAATGAAGCACATTCCTGTGCATAAGGTGACTTAGCAAGTATCTGTCCTGTTGGATCAAGTGTCATAGCAAAACCGCCATGTCCTTGCATTGTCATCGCTCTAAGTATTACAGCATCGTTACATAAGAATACGTCAAGTTTATCATTATCTTTAGGATAGTTTACACTTCCTGATCCATCAATTACATCTTCTAGTGCATCAAATAACTCTTCTAGTACACCTTCTGTACCAGTTTCTTTAACAAATGCTGCATCAGTAATTTGAAGGAACCCTGTATTATAAACTGTTGTAATAGGATCATTAGCAATAATTTTATCTAGTATAGTTTCTAAATATGTAAGTGATGCAAGTGTTTCAGAAAGTTGAGTTGTAATTGCAAGTCTTCCACTTGCATTTTGATAATATTTTAAACCTGCTGATATAGTTCTATTGTATTCACCATACTTCAAATCAAATATCATTGCATCTAGTATCAGTCCAACATCTCGTTTACATAATGCTTCACTATAAGTGAATGAAGATGTATAAGGTGCTATGTTATTTGTGATTTGATAGTTAATCCAAGCAGCAATTTCTTCTTGCAAAAATGTTCTATTTAATTTTATAAGTGCTGCTGATGCTTTGTAGCCGCCGCCGTTGTTTATTCTAGGATATACAGGTTGTGTAGTATCTTCTAGGTAATGGTATCCATATAAATCGCTTGCAGTTGTAAGTCCATCAATGGTTGTATCTCTTCTAAATCTTTGGAAAGCCCAAGGAGAACTAGAAGTTCCTGCTCTTGGCTTTATGATACAACGTCTAAATTCATTACCTACAATAGCAACGTTCTGCGGAACTTTAATAGGATAGTTTTCCTCGTACACTCCGCTTTCAAGTAAGATAGTAATTTGTGTTTGGTTACTAATATCACCATATGATAGTTCTTCACCAATTTGGAAATTACCAAACTTAATATCAACATCAAATATTTCATTTCCACTACTATCTAATGCACCTTCATGTGCAAGTATCTGTGCTTGTGCACCAGATGTTAAACCTTTAATAAACAAGCCTTCTCTAATATCTCTTGTTCTAAATGCAACTTCAGTGTCTGTTAAAACATCACCAGTATAATCAGTGCGCTGTCCTTCAGTCTTTAAAAGGAATCTAGGCAAATCAGCCGCAACAGTTGGAATGCTAGTAAATCCGCTTCCACTATCAGTAACTTCGATAGCAGTAATAACACCACCAACTACGGTTGCTTCACCAAACGCACCTACGCCGCCTCCGCCAGTAATACGTACTGAAACTAAACTGTGTCCTGATCCACCATTACTAATTGTAACGTTGTTTACTTTGTAAGTAACATTAAATGTTGCACCCGAACCAAATGCACTATCTGAAGTAGTTGTAACTCCAGTAGAACCTGGCAATGCAGTATAGTTACCTGAACTAAGTTGTTTAAATGTTACAACACCGCCTGGTGAAGATGCAGTTGTTAAAACTTCATATTTTGCAGCGCCACCTGTTCCGCCAGCAAGAGTAATAATGTCTCCTGCTTGGTAGTTTGTTCCTACAGCATTTAATGTAATAGTATCAACACTTAGTCTTGGTGATCCAACAAACCCTGTACCTGATGTAGGTGATGTACCAATAGTTGCTAGTTCAACTGATTTTGTTCCGTTAGCATAAGTTAATTTCTTTTCGTATGGACCAATATCGTCGTTAGATTCAAGTAAAATTTCTTCTGCTTTTTTACATGCTGCTTCAAGTGTTCTGTAGGCATAAGCAAGTGCTCTACCTTGTAAGGCATCTGAAACTCCTGTTCTAACATCAGAACCTGATGTTGCAACATATAAGTTTACACTCGATCCAAAAGATGATCCGTCAACATATGATTTAGTCGCAGCAATTAATCCATCGTATCTAGCATCGTCATCCGGTTCAGGAGAACGTGAAAGAATCAACGGCCCACTCATAGTTCCAAAAGAAATATTTGTTGCGCCTGTAGCAGGATCTATTGCGTCAACACCAGCCTTTGAAATCTTTGAATCAACGTAGCCTTTGTTTGCTGCTTCATCATCTGAAACAGGAGTAGCCATATCTTTAATACGGTATGTGTTACCACCTGAAGCAACAGATAAGTTACCACCAAGTTGTGGTGACGTATCACCTGATATTTCAGAAAACTCTGTGCTTACAATAATTTGGTTACTATTACTAGTAGTATCAACTGCTACACCAGTTCCGCCTGTAATCTGTTTAAATTGTAGTCCGTCTGTAGTATTATTAACAGAAACAACTGCTGCTTCTTGCCCAACGAAATTGGATGGTGTATCATCAAGTCCTAAGAAAGTTAATTTTTCTCCTAAACCTAATGAACTGTATAATTCTCTAAAGTTATCGTTTACTTTACTAAACGAATCGCGGATACTATCGCCAGTTCCGTCGTTACCTACTACACCGGTATCTATTACTTTTCTTGCCATCTTATCCCCTAGAAGTCCTTTGTTTCAATAATATTTATCAATTTATTCTGTAAGCCTAATGTAAAATAGTAAATATAACTATGTTTATAGGCACCAAAAAAGTTATAACAGAACACAAAAGGAAGAGCAAGTTAGGTAGAGAACACGTTTATAACCGTATTAAAACTATCGTTGAACTCCGATGTGATAACTGTGACAGTGTATTTACCAGGGATTTAAAAAAGATAAGCAAAGCCCGGCTAAGCAATAATTACTTTCACGTTTGTGGAGATTGTGATGCCAAGCGTTTTGCACAACGCAAAGGCGTAGAGCAAAAACAAATGTGGGATATGCCTGCTGATGCAAACATTGTAATTGGGAATAACTAAAACCCTACGCTTTCGCCGCAGCCACAACTTGATGTTGAGTTAGGATTTTTAATTGTGAGATGGGAACCGAACACTTCTTCAACATAATCTATTTCAGTACCTATAAGATATAGTAAACTTGAACTATCAATAGCAAATTCACCACTTGGAAGTTTTATAATTTCGTCATCTAATTCTTTAGAATCACTCATCTGCCAATCGTATGAAAATCCGGCACAGCCACCGCCCTTCATTTGAAGTCGGACAATAGGCTTGCCGGTCTTTTCAATTAAGCCTTCCATATGCTTAATTGCAGAATCTGTGATGTTAACTGCGTCTGGCATCTAACTATTCACTTTTCCAAATAGTCCAAGCACCATATGCAATAGCAGCATATGCTAATAAGCCGGCTAAAGGTTTTGCAATTAATACTATAATACCAAATGCAATTAAGACTGCTCCATCCCAAGATGTTCTTTCTTGAAATGATTTGCTTACCCAACTTTTAAATGTATCTAACATGTTATTGTTTCCTTATTTTATTTTTTAGGTTTAACTATTTTCCATAGTTGATCAACTAGTTTAGTTTTAGTTAATCTACGGTCTAACTCAACATCATAAGCACGACCTAGTTCTTCTAGTTGTACTTTTGACATCTTTGTTAGTTCCGATTTCTTTCCGATTACTTGCTTTTTTAACACTAGAACTTCTTCTTTAGTGTCTACAGCAGGTACGAAAATCTTTTTAAGCCACTTTAGCATAAATTATTCTCCTTGTATTCTATCGTTCACGATTGGCCAGTTTATGATACGCCAAATGTTCTCAAGATATTTGTCTTTAGTTGAGTCGAGCAAATAAGAGTGTTCCCACATATCAACAAGAAAAGCAATCTGTGTTCCTTTCTTGAAATCTTGATTAGCAATTAATCCTAACTTGCCTTTGACATCCATATAACACCATCCACTGCCCTGAAGGCTCTTGGCTTTTTCTATGAATTCATTTTTAAATTTTTCGTAAGATCCAAACTTAGTGTTAATAAGTTCTTCAGATGCTCCTAAGGGCTTATTCCCTGAACTTGGTGATTGTAACATAGGCCAAAACAAATTATGTAAATGAGCACCACCAAAGTTAAAAGTGTCATCACCTTCTTTGTTGTTGTATCGATCTACATATCCTTTAGACAACTTAGCATAGTGTAAATCTATACTTTCTTTGCTCATCACAGGTTCTAATGCATCACGCGAATACGGTAATGGATTTAAAACCAATGTAGGACGTTGCTTTTCAGCCTCTATTATGATATCTTTAAGTTCTTTTAGCATCTAACATATTTATGCTAGACTTCCTCGAAGAGAACAGAATGCTGGTGTAATGCAATACTTGCCAAATTCTTAGCCTTGCTTTCTACCATAATGTCTGCAGAGTCGTTAAACTGTAGAGCCCAGTCATTAACAGCATGATTCCACATCATATCGCTATGAGCTCGTAGTTTTTGTTTCTTAAAGCCTTGTTCAAGTAGTTCGTTCATGTTAGGTAATACGTTAGGATCATGTCCTACAAGTAAGTCTTCACGTGAAACACTGTAATGAATAACAGGACGTACACCACGCCAACTGTCAACTATGCGTAGAAATCTATCGTCGGTTGGTTGAATGTATTCACCACTAGCGACCCAGTGATGGTGTATGTCAAGAACGAGGGCAAGGTCGTTTGCAAGTTCGAGGCTTGCATCAATACCCCACGACATTTCGTCGTTCTCGATCGTAATAATATTTCGCGCCTCTTGAGATAATCTTGGGAGAGCTCGTTGGATACCGGCTGGACCTTGCCTACCGGATATGTGTACATTGCACTTCGCATCTTGGAAGGACTTGCCGTATCCCATCCAGCGGAAGACATCGGTGTGATATTCAAATTCTTCTATGCTCCTTTCTACAATATTAGGATTATCTGACGCAAGTACAGTGAACTGACCAGGATGCATAGACACCCTAACATCAAGTTCACGAGCTTTTGCGCCGACGTTAGCGAAGTTGGTCTCGCAATATTTTCGTACATCAGGCTTGCGCCAGAAGTAAGACCAATCAGACTGAGTATAAACAGGCAGGACGTCACTTCCCAACCTAACCATTCGTAATTCATTTGGTAGTCCTCCTACATAACAAATAAGATTCATATACGATTGTATGTTATGGACCATAATATCCCACAATCGTTCTTCTGCAACTTCTTTAGTCTGTCTGTTTAGCCACGCAACAGTTGTTGAACGTGTATTAAAGGGACGCTGTATCTCCTCAAGAAGTTTTTTCTTCTGAGTTTGATCAGTGTACATGTATTTGCAGGCAAAGCCTATGCGTTTATATTGAGAATTCGTCACGTAATATTTTCCAAGTTTCTTTATAATCTTTTACATTATAGCAGAAACCTAAGTCGTTGTCAATGATTTCTTTTTTCAAAGGATAATCATTTCCTTCAGGATGCATATCGTCACCGAAGAAATGCAAAATATCATTTGGATTAAAATCTTTTAGTATTTGGCCTTTATCACAGCCTTTTGGAAATATATCAATACCTGTTTCACCACCTACTTTGGCATCTATATCTGGGAATAAAGTACAAAATGCTTTTGCTATTGTGTTTCTTTCATTTATTTTTTCATCATGACCAACATATAACTTACGCTCTCCTAGTGTAGCATTTCTACCTACAACGCTAAAGTTACACATGCCTGGACGATGTTCAAAGTGTAATCCTGTTCTTAGTACAAATTCACTTTCTTTCATACACTGCGTTAGGAATTTTTCTGCTAGTTCTGGAAGTTTCCAAGAACTTGTGTGAATATTTTTCTTGCCTTGATAGACATCACATCCACTGCAATTATATACACGTTCAGCCATACCATACAGCGTGTCGCCTACTTGTTCAACTGTTTTATCTCTATCACTACCTGTAACAAAGTAAACGTAATTAGTTTTACAAAAATGTAAAAAGAACTTTGCAAACTCTTTGTCTATTTGTTTCCTACTAGGGGTAAGTGTCCCGTCAACATCAAATATAAATCTATTACTCACTGTCATACCCAATTCTCCACAACAAATTTATCTTGTACAATACCAGGGTTTGGATCCCCATGAAATACTGCTATACAGCATTCTAGTGGTATTTCTACATCATCTTTCTGTTCTACAAATTGTCTAACTCCATTTATCACTTGTAACTCATTTCTATTTCTAATTTCCCATTTGTAACTTTGTATCCAATGCTCTGGCCAAAACCTAATAATAGGTTTAGCACACTTCCACGTCCAATCTTGGTCACCATGTAACCTCATTGCAACTTGTGGGTTTTGTTTAAATTTTGTATAGATATACGCTTGGCTTCCATGAATCCAACTCATAACACTACTGTTTAGGTATTTCCAATCTCTATGAAATTTTCTGTTAAAGTCTCTTATTCCCATAAAGACATTGCCTTGTAAGTTTAGCAGTTTATCTATGTTATCACAAATTACAACATCTAGATCCATATATAATATTCTACCGGACACTGGTAAATCAGCATCAAACATATGTACTTTGTGCCACCATCCTTTTGCATATCCTTCATTTGGTCGGACAATAAGTGAAACTCCTTTTATAGGAGTAGGATCATCTGTAAGGCAATACAATTTATAAGGAACAGTAGTATGTCTATCAATCATATTTCTTAGTTTTTCTACATAAGAAATAGAATACTTGTTACCAAAGCGTACACATAGTATATTAGAAATTGAAGGCTGTAAGTCTCCTCCTGTTCTTTTAAGATCTCGCGATTGTTCTTTTTCAAATTTTCTACGTAATTTATATGCTTTACGCTGTTCTTTTGTGTATTGTGATTTGTCTAGTTTTGCCATCTATCAATATCCTCTGGAGTGTTTATTTCTACTCCATTAAAATCAGCATGTAGGCATCCTATATCCCAACCTGCTTTAAGCCAGCGTAATTGCTCTAACTTCTCAACTTGTTCTTCTTGTTCAACATCGTATGAACTATAAAATTCTAATACACTACGACTATATCCGTATATACCTAAATGCCAGTCACCATAACCTGTAATACCTCTACCGAACCATAATGCCTTATCGCCTGTTCGGATCATCTTAACACTGTTAGGATCGTCTTGCATTTCTTTGGGCATGTCTGTCCACAATGTAGTTATTTGATAATGCTGTAAATGCCAAACACATTTCTCAATCATGTCAACTGTTACGTCGGGCATATCACCTTGCACATTTATGAATTGATCATACTGTGCAAAGAAGTCGTTTTTAATAGCACCAGCACATCGTTCTGTACCGTTTGCATAATCAATTTGTTCTATCCAACACTTATCAGGACCAAACAAATTAAAAATACGCATATCGTCAGTAAGCACATATGTTGGTATATTAGACGCTGTACAAGCGTCATACACTCGCTTTATCATAGGAACACCATTAAGCATAGCAAGTGGTTTACCAGGGAAGCGTGTACTAGCGTATCTAGCCGGTATAAGAATAGCGGTGGATTTCATCTACTACCTTTTTAAAGTCTTTTAAATGTAATGCGTTTGGACCATCACTAGGTGCATTATCTGGATCATGATGAACTTCTAAAAAGAAGTTTGTTATACCCATTGCAGATGCAGCACGAGCCAAGCCAGGCACATACTCACGATTACCGCCACTGCTAGTGCCCATACCTCCGGGTTTTTGAACCGAGTGCGTAATGTCATAAACAATGGGAACGTTATAATTAGACAGCATAAACTGAAGGCCAGTGAAATCAGTGACCAAAGTATTATATCCAAAACTTGTTCCCCTTTCTGTAATCCAAACTTCTTTAGCACCTTCCGTTTTAGATAAAATGTTTTCAATGTCCCAAGGTGCAAGGAACTGTCCTTTTTTAATGTTTACAATCTTGTTTGTTTTACAGGCTGCACGTACTAAGTCAGTTTGTCTACACAAGAATGCAGGTATCTGTAACACATCGATTATATCATCATAGTACGCACCAATTTTTAGAATCTCATTGATGTTATGTACATCTGTAATAATTTTTAGACTAGGTATAATCTGCTTAAGACTTTTAAAGTCTTGCATAGTGTCCGCTAATCCCCGGCCTCTAATGCCGTGAATACTCGACCTATTCGCCTTATCGTAACTTGCTTTAAAAATGTATTCGATACCGTGTTTATCACAAACACGTTTACATTCTTTTGCAATAGCGAGACTTTGTTCTTTTGTTTCGTGTTGACAAGGTCCTGCAATTATTCTAATATTATGCTTCATAGATTGCACTATTTGCTCCGTGTTCTGCACACTCTACTCTTACGCAGTAGCAACGGTTGTCACTCATTTCACGTACTAGTTTGTCTGCAAAGTTAAAAGCGTGTTCTGCAAATTTTTCTGCACCAACACCATCCATTACAACAATTTCTGCTAGGTCAAGTTCTTGTAGTTCCATAAACTTGTCCATGTGTGGATCGTTTTTATCAATTGCTGTTTTGTGATCAAAGTGATCTTCTAGCCATTTCTTCAAAGGCTTTAGTCCACCAAAGTCAACTGCCCAGTTTTTGTTGTCTAATTCATTACAACCAAATGTAAATGTAAATGCTAAACTATAACCGTGTAGCAAATGACAGTGTGAATGATCTGCGTTAGGCTGTCTGAATACTGCCGAAAGACCAATGTTGTGTCCGTAATGTTTTGTACTTAAATGTTTTCCCATAATGTTCTCCTACTATAATGTTTTATGGGCGGCAGAATTAGAAGGGATGACGCCAAGTCCTTTGTTAAACATACTAGTAATTATACGTTCTATTTAGGCAAGAGTCAAGAACTTGAATGTAAAAACTTTACCGAAACGTTATTTCGATTCCACGTTTTTGGTAATTCCCAACTAGGATCGTTGTAAATTACAAACTGCTTGTCAGGAAAATATTCAAAAACTTTTGCAATTTGATATTGCCAAAATGAATAATCAATAGGTTTTGATTTTTTAGAAGAATAATTGTTTGTACCTTTGTAGATATTATTGACTGTATTAGATTGACTAGGATATAGGTCAAACCCTAATAAAACAATTTCTTGTACTGGTAAATTTGCAGCCACAAGAACTGCATAAGGACCACTACCCCAATGTATAGGAGTATCTGCTTTTGTTTTACCTTTGTATGGTAGTTGAGGTACAAGATTTACTCTTGGATCTTCTTTTGAATAAAAATTAATATAGTCCTGCCTAACATAAATTTTTGTATTTTTTGTGTTATCACTATCCAAAGATTCATCAACCATCCTTCTGTCGCAACATACAAGATGATCAACATGTGTATCTCTGTGTAGAGCATTGCAACCGACTATTAGTCGTTCACCAAAACTCGAGAGATCTATTCCTTGTCTACTTTCGCCATTTCCTATTACTAGTGCCATGGCAGTTATTTAAATGGGTGTTTAGGTGATAGGTCCGAATGTGGTCCATAGACCAGGACCGCCTGCTTTAACACATACCCAACCTATAAATCTTCCTGATGTTGGATTGGTGTTCCACACAATGTCACCTTGATTGAATTGTCCGCCTGTTGGAGCAGCATTTCCTGATAAATGCTTCTTATTGTCAAACTTAATAGCACCTCTTACGTGTAAGTCTACATCGCTATCTGGATTATTAACTCCAATAGCAAGTTTACCTTTGACTGAAACCTTTACTGGTGATGCATTTGGATTACCTAATTCAATATCACCGCCTGCTTTAATTGCTACTCTGGTAGTACTATCTGTTTTTAATTCTAAATCGTGACTAGCAAATGTACCAACAAAACCTTTTACAAAGTCTTCTGTACCAACCATTACTTCAATGCCGTCTTCTGCAACACTTAAAGCAGCATTTGGTTCTTCTGTTCCAATACCTAGTCTATCACTGTTAGCATCAAATATCAAATAGTTATTGATAGACATTCCGCCATCAACGATAAGTCCTTTTAGTTTTCCAACTTCTTTTAAATTACTTTTTGTAACATTATTACCTAATGTATCGTTACTTAGAACAACTTGATCGTCAATCTTTACATGTTTACCTTTAGCAATATTAATGTTTTCTGATGAGAATAAGTTATCATCTTGAAAGACAAATTGTTTTGTGTAGTCTTTGCCAGTCCATAGCAATCCTTTTCCTGCTATCGGATCTTTAAATTTAATATGCTGCACACTATCTAGATTAGGTTCGTCCTGTGCTAGATCAGCCAGCGCCGCCGCTAATGCATCTAGTTTTTCTTGTTCAGTTGCCATTATTGTTGTCCTGTTTTACCATAGGTATTCGTGTTGTTGCTCATACTGTATTTATATAAAACAATAACAATGCTAATAAACGGCTATTAATAATGTTTCGGGATTAAGTCTACCATTCATCTTAATAGGAGTAGTAGTGATTTTTTCCATCCAATTCTCAAATTTCTTACGAGTATTCAAGTCCTTAACTTCTTTTAGTTGTTCTAGAGGCTTTCTAAGCGTGTAAGAAACGCTGGTTTTGTCATTAAATCTTTGTAAAGTCTGTCCTTTGAGATGCAATCCGCTACCATCTCTCCCAGTGCCTAACGGATCTTCTACAGATGTGTAATATATACCTAGTTTACGTGTTTTTGAATTAAACACAACCAAGCAGTTTGCACCTATAAATTTGTGTGGTTGAACACTACTGATAGCATATTTGTCATCTGAAATTTTGTATTTCAGTTTTTCTACTACTTTTTCAGGTGATTTAGCATGAACTTTGCGAGGCTTTCTATTTGCTTTAGACTCAGCAATAATAGCATCACATGCACCTTGCACTGCTAGATAAAACTGATACATCTTCTTAATCTCTGATTTACTAAAAATACTGTATCCTTCTTTTAATTGGGTAGCATAGTCTTTTTCTTGTTCAGTCATGTTTTTTGTGCTAGGAGGATTTAGTATTTCTTCATATTCTTTGATTAAAGGCTCGTAAAAGCTCTTTATCATTCTAGCATGCGGCTGCTTACAGTCTAGTCGACGTAGTTTTGTTGCCGGTTTAATCGCCTTAAAATCACTTATCTTACCTTCAATAAAGTCATCATGTGCCTCTTCTATAAACTCTGACATAAGATTTGCTGCCTGTCTAAGCCTTTCTTGTATACTAGGCACGTATTTTACTTTACCTACATTTTCTTTCTTTTCTTGTTCTTCTTTTTGCTTTTCAATCTTTTCTTCGTCCTGAGCTTCCCCTAAAGCAACAGCAATTCTACTTCTAATAAATTCTGTGACAGGTTTAAGTTCTCCACTAGTACCTGGTAGACTGTCCCAATAATCTGCTGCTGGTTTGTAAATGTCGGGCATGCCTTTATTAAGCATTCTACATGTAATAGCAGCAGTACCGCTTATTGTATAATCATTTACAGTTTTTGCTTTTTTTATTTCGTCTTTTGTGTAATCATTGGCTCCCATCCATTTCCAAACATCACCCATTAGATCGGAAGTCTTGTAATTATTGTAATACCATTGATGTGAGCCTTGGCGCTTGCGGTGAAACTCTTCCCCTGTAAGTTTGTCGTAATCATCCCATGACGGCTCTTGAAGTTTTGCCGCATTTCTAAAACGTTGCGCCGCTTTTGCTATTTTCTTTCTTCCAGCCATGTCCTGTTTGCTCCTTCAACAAAAAATAAAGTATATGATGATATATATCATTTGTCAAGAAAAAAGTTACGAAAAAGAATTAATATGATTAATTTAGACTAAATCATGTGCTAACGGAAATATATCTGCTATAACTTTTGCACAAGCATGTGCAATGTCCATATGCTCTTTTTGTGTTCCGTTTGCACCACGTAGTTCAATGTAATGGATCCAACTACGTAAACTACCATTCATATATAATGTAGTTTTTGTAATACCTTCAGGCAGTACTTTTCGTGCTTGTTCTTTAGCAATACCTTTTTTAATTGCCCAATCATATTCTTTCTTGGCCCAATGCGCAACACGCATTTGTGCATGTAGCCAATCAAGTTGTAGTTTTTCATCGGCAACATCAATACTATTTTGTCTGTTCTTTAGATCTTGTAATCGTGCTTCACTGTATTCGAACATATCGCCTTGGTCTTCAGGATTAGCATAACGCTGACTAAACTCTTGGAAGGCAAAACTTCTATGTCTTACAATTTGGTGTGCAATATCACGTGTAGTTTGAATTTCTAAACAAGCACTTACCATTTCTAAAGGTGACCAATGTGCGTGTTTGATTAGATATTTAATTAGTTTTTCACTAGTTTCCATATTCATCTGATTACTAGGATTGCTTACTCTAGCACAATAAGCAATTAGCTCTTGGCAGTCTTCAAGTCCTAGTTCATCAGGTGCTTTACTATATGAAATTAATTTAACTTGCATGTTATTGGTCCTCTTCTATCTCGCAAAGTTTTTCTAAATGTTTATAATGTTCGTATGCTTTTTGTAATGCTTCGAACTTTTCTAGTTTCTCAGGGTCTGGTACTAAAATGTTTAACCTATTCTCAATTGCTTCTAATCGTTTGCGCATTGCACCTCCGACTTCATGATCCATGCTAGTATCCCCGAAGGTTATAGTTGGCTTATTGTATGACCATTCTGATCCTGTATCGTTTGTATCTGATATGCTTATGCTGTAGGCAATATCTTCTGATGGAAGAATGCCACCGACGGTGCTGCCTGCACCGCCAGTGTATGTAGTATCAGACGAAAGAGTAAAATCTAAATCGTCGTCCATTACTAACTCCCTTGCTTTTCTGCTTTACGGGCATTTTTAGTGTCAGTAATTTCTTTACGTCTTTCTTTGATTGCTTTTGTTAGTACCTGTAATGCTTTTCTAGCTCTTGTACCTGCTGCTCCATTACCTGCTTCGAATTTCTCATCTTCAGCAAGGAAATCTTCCATTGCTGTTTTGATTGCTTCTGTTTGTGACATTTTCTGTTCTCCATTATTAATGTCATGTATTTAAACATAACACAATTATATAAGTCTTTAATAGGACTGTCAACCACAAAGGTGGTTAAATACGTATATAATGACTCAGCAAATTTCCAAAGTAACCACAGTACATCTTGAACTCACGGACAAGTGCCAGGCTCAATGCCCTATGTGTGCTAGGAATTATCATGGTGGTCCAACAAGACCCTTTATCAAGAATGGCGATATGAGCATTGATGATTTTAAAAAATGGTTTCCGAAATCATTCCTTGGACAATTACAAAATTTTTATAGTTGTGGCAACTACGGTGATCCGGCATTTGCACGTGATTGTTTGGAAATCTATTCCTATGTAAGAGAATGCAATCCTAATACTAGATTGGCACTACACACAAATGGCGGAATGCGCAACCCGGAATGGTGGGCTAAATTAGCCAAGGTGATAGGAACAGTATCATATAGCACGGTTGTGTTTGCTGTAGACGGATTCAAAGGCAAACATGAACTTTATAGAAGAAACACGAACTTTGATAAAGTTATAGAAAATATGAAAGCGTATATAGATGCTGGAGGCGAAGCAAGAGTTGATAGTTTAGTATTCAAACATAATGAGGATGAAACCGAAGAACTAAAAAGTTATCTTCTTGCCCTCGGAGTGAAGGAAGTTAATTTTATAAGCACTACTAGATTTTACGAAATGAAAAAATTTGAAGTGCTTGATCAAAATTTAAATACTGAATATTACCTGGAACCAGCACAAAAGAAAGAATTTATAAAACACCCAAACGCAGAGCTTGTTAAATTACTTGATGAGAATTACAGAAAGGATGTGTTTAGATCAGCAAAAATATCACCTAGGTGTGTAAACGAAGACGCAATATATGTTGACCCGTACGGAAACATAAATCCGTGCTGTTATATTGGTAGCGACTATCTGGAAGAACCTATTGAGGAAACACTGCCGATTCACACTCTTAGAAATCAGAGCGTGTTGAATACAAGGGCAGTATTAGATGATATCGGACATTACACATGTCAGTCAGGCATACTAGGATCAGATGGATATCTTTTTACAGGGTTGGACAAGTATTGGCATGGTGAAGACAAATGCATGACCTGTGTTAAGGCATGTTCAAATGCAATAGTGGAGCGCAAATGAGTTTTACTCTAATACCCTTTGACAATATAGTTAAGTTTGGTCAGTCCACTATGATTGAACGTCCTTTGTTTAATGTTAGTTGGATACTGGGTAGATTTTGTAATTACAAGTGTTCCTATTGTTGGCCATATGCCAATACCGATACACCTGATCATCAAGACTTTGAAGTATACACAAACGCAATTGATGAAATAAAACGCCAAGCGAGAGAAAACGGATTTACTGAATTTCATTTTAGTTTTAGTGGTGGAGAACCAACAGCATATAAAAAGTTTGGTGATCTAGTTGAGTACTATGCTAACGACAATGAGGCTAAGTATCAAAGCATACACCTTACAACGAATTTAAGTCCGGGTGAAAAATGGTGGGCAAGATTTATAAACAACACCAGCCACTTGACACGTCGTAGTATCACTGCAAGTTATCATGCAGAGTTTGCAAATGAACAAGACTTTGGAGATAGATGTTTACAACTCATAGAAGGAGGAGTATTTGTTACAATTAATCAAGTTATGGTTCCTGAATACTTTGAAGAATATTATGAACGTTGCAGTAGATTCGCAGACAAAGGAATTAACGTCACTCTTAAACCGCAGTCCGATCCTACCGCGTCTAGAATAGTAGACGGTTATACTGATGAACAAATTGACAAGTTACAAACAGGCTTTCCACAGAATTGGAATGGCGAGCAAATTATGCAAATGTATCTAGAAGATGCTAAAGGTAATGATTACGGATTGGATCAAGCAGAAAGAATGAATGCATTTAACTTTAATAAGTTTAAAGATTGGACATGCGCAGCAGGCTATCAAAGTTGCGTTATAAGAGGGGTGGAAGTTAAAAGAGCATATAGTTGTGCGGAAGAGCCTTTAGGCACGCTTACAGAGGGTTTTACGCTGTTTAAAGCACCATCTAAATGCATTACTAGCACTTGTGTAAGCAGTGCAGACAGTAAAATACCAAAATGGAAAGAACATGAATAAGTTTGGAATATTAGGATATGGATATGTTGGCAAGGCAACGCACAAAGGTCTGCTAAAGGATGCCAAGGCAATTGTGTATGATACAATGTTTGATGTTGACAAGAGCATTATATACGCTGCCGACACGGTGTTTATCTGTATTCCTACTAATACGGAGCAGGACATTGACATCATAATTGATGAAATAACTTACCTACAACTAAAAAACCCCAAGGTATCTATTATCATTAGAAGCACACTACCACTAGGGTCTTGCGAAAGGATACAGAAAGCAGTTGGACCTATAATATACATTCCAGAATTCCTAAGAGAAAGATACTGGGACACAGACTGCTTAAAGCGACCTCTGGTTGTGGGACACGATAAGTTAAAACTCCCCACTTGGTTATTGGATGAAGAAATACACGAGTGTACTACAAAGGAAGCAGAACTTGTGAAAATGTTTTCTAACAATTTTGCAGTAATGAGAATAGCCTTTGCAAACGTGTTCTATGATCTCTCAGAAAGTGTGGGTGCAGATTACGATAACGTATTAAGTATGTGGAAACAGGTTCAGCAGAATCAGTCATACATGGAAGTTCCGGGACATGACGGAACGAGAGGCTTTGGCGGCAAGTGCTTGCCTAAGGACCTAGACTTTCTAATCGAAACACTAGAAAAGCATAACATTAAACAGGAATGGTTTAAACACATAAGGGAACTGAATAAGTCATGGACAAAAAAGTCTTAGTAACAGGTGCCGCAGGATTGATAGGCAGGGAGTTGTGCAAACAACTCAAGGACAAGTTCTATGTGATTGGTGTTGACAACAATTTTAGATACGAAAATTATAAGCCCGACTGCAACGAATTTATCAGCGAAAGCATATCGTCTTATCTAAGCAACACTAATAACGATTTTGATTATGTGTTTCACATGGGGAACATTAATGGTACTAAGTATTTTTACGAAATACCCAACAGACTTGCAGAAAACAACGTAATTTGTGATTTTGCTGTTTTCGATTTTGTAAAAGAAAATCCTGATTGTAAATTAATATATGCGAGCAGCAGCGAAGTGGTAGCAGGCTCGGAAGAATTTCCAACACCTGAACTAACAGACATTACCATAAAGGATATACACAATCCAAGATGGAGTTACCGATTGCCAAAGATACTAGGCGAAAACTTTTTGATGAATAGTGATCTAAATTTTCTTATAATAAGATTCTTTAACGCATTTGGTGCTGATACAGGCAGTGGACATTTTGTAAGAGATATACTGGACAAGATTGAGAGTGGAGATCATACCTTGATAGGAGCAGATGAAACACGTTCATTCTGTCGTGTGGAAGATTCTGTTGATGCAATAGTAAACATTTTTAAACTGGCAGGGCAACAGGTAGTTAACATTGGAAGCGATGAAGAAATAACGGTATTAGAAGCAGCAAATATAATTGCAGCACATAAGAACAAAAGTATCGAATGGAACTGTGTTGCTGGTAAGCAAGGTAGCGTTAAGAGACGAAAGCCTGATCTTACTCTTTTAAGAAAATACTATCCTAAATTTAATCCTACAAAGTTTGCTGACGCAATACAAGATTTATAGTTGTAGTATTTTAATTTTTTTAATTTTTGATTTTTCAGGAAGTGTAATTTTATTTTCCCATTTACACAAACGACATTGCTCTTGAGGTTCTAATCTTGTCTTTATCCAAGTTTCAAATTCTTCTGCACTACACCCAAGATCTTGTTTTGCAATGTCAGCAAACGGATCTTCTATTTGAAATTTTCTTGATAACTGAGGAAGTATTGCCTGTTGATGACAGCGATAAAATCTACCATCTACTAGATACATACATTGTATAGCAGGACACTTAGAATGTTGATCATCTTTATCTCTAAGTTTATCCCAACTTAATTTATTACCTTTCTTCACAACAGCAGGGTTTTCGTAAAACTGCCATGCTTCTGTAATTTCACCTCTTTCAATTCCGTCAACAACAAGTTTATAATGCCACTCACCATCTTCGTGTCTAGTATCTTGGAATCGCTCGCAGGACACATCTGTCCACCTTTTGTTGACCCATGACATAACTGTGTCGAGGTCTTCTTTAGAATGAGCTGATATTTCTATTTTCCAATCACGCTCTATCCATTCAGGATACAATTCGTCAAATTTGTCTAAATCTCTTCCATTAGTGACTACCCACTTTTTAGCATTAGGCCACATGCTTTCCAAGTATGCCATCCATTCTCCTAGTGCAGGATTAGATGTAGGTTCTCCGCCTATAATAAAAACTTCTTCGAAGTCAACTTTATTCTGTAGGCCTTTTAATTTTTCCTTAGATGTATCTGGCTTAAAATGATTGCCCCAATTAAGATGATTAAACGTACAACAACTGTCACACGCCAAGGTACAGGTGTGAGTAATATAAACACTTAATTCAGGAAGAAGCAACATACTTCTATTTATAGCATATATATACATATGAAAGTAGAACTTGAAGATGTAGCATTTTGGATGGATGCAATTCGCAATAGCGATGATAGATACCGCACGCTGGAAAGTTTTTGGAAAGGCCAAATCAACAGTAAAGTTTGGTTAGTAGAAGCATTAGAAGAACTAAACATTAATAGTCCTCAAACAATTGCTATACATGGAGGCTGGAATGGTTTATTGGCAAGTTTACTTTTCAACAGCAACTTAAATATACAACATATTACAAGTGTAGACATTGATCCTAAATGTAAAGAAACAGCAATAACAGTAAACAAGCGTCAGGAAATGCAAGGACGTTTCACAGCAGAAACAGCAGACATGTGTACTTACACAGAATTTGCAGATATTGTAATCAATACAAGTTGTGAACATATTACGCAGGAGCAGTACAACGAATGGCTTGAACGACAACAAAACTCGCTTATTGTATTACAAAGCAATAACTATTTTGAATTACAAGAGCATGTTAGATGTGCTAACGATTTAAATGAATTTATAAGTCAAAGTAATATAAAACCGTTTTTTAAAGGAACACTTGAAACACCTAAATATACAAGATATATGATAATAGGGAAAAAACAAATTGGCTGAACTAGACAAATATAAAAAAGCAATAGCAGATGCTGCTGGTACAGAAACATTTTGTGTCTTACCATGGATACATTTCGCTACAAGGCCCAACGGTGATATGCGTCTGTGCTGTTCAGCAAACGCCAGCGGCGCAGGTGAGGACCATGAAGTAGGTTTGGTAAAAATGGAAAACGGCAAGCCTGCAAACTTTGGTAGGGAAACACCGATGGAAGCATGGAATAACGATTACATGAAAAGTGTAAGGACGACTATGCTTGATGGCAAAATACCTGCAAGTTGTAGAAAATGCTTTGAGGAAGAGTCTAAAGGAGTTGCAAGTAAACGTGTTTGGGAAAGTTATACTTGGATGGAAGATGGTGTTGATATACCTGAACTTATAAGACAAACAAAAGAAGATGGCACAGTTCCTGAAAATTTAAAATATCTAGACTTACGTTTAGGACATACATGTAATATTAAATGTGTCATGTGTTCACCACACGATAGTAGCAAGTGGGTTGCCGATCATAAAAAATTAATTCCAGTTTTACAAGATCCTGAAGTTAAAAGACAAATGCAATGGGATAGAAAAGAGTTCAATAACAAATGGCATGAGAAAGATACATTCTGGGAAGAAATGAATGCACAGATCCCTAACTTAAAACAGGTATACTTTGCAGGTGGCGAGCCGTTAATGATTAGAGAACACAAAAAATTTATTGAAGAAATTATTAGACAAGGATATCAAGACAAAATACTGTTACGTTATAACAGTAACGGATTGCTAGTTGATGAAGATTTAATAGAATTATGGAGCAAGTTTAAGAAGGTCAAGTTTGCAGTGAGCATGGATGCTAGTCATGGACGTGATGAATATATACGTTATCCTACAAACTTTGAAACTGTAGAAAAAACTTTGCATATGCTTGATAACACACCTGACAACATACAAACAAGTTTAGCAACAGCAATACAGATATTCAACATAAAACACTTGCCTGATTTTATGAAGTGGAAACTTGAAAGCGGATTTAAAAAACTAAATGCAGGAACAGTTCCAGGCGGCATACAAATGGGCGGTGGCCTAGTTAATATGCACCTGTTGTATATTCCAACATTCCTTAGTATACAAATACTACCTGAAGAAGATAAGCAAGAAGTTAAAGAACGCTTCATGGACTTTAAAGATTGGCTATGGAATAACTATAGACAAGATGACGAATATTGGAAACATAATCCATATGGGTGGAAACGTTGGGAAGCAGTTCTTAATCACATGAATGCACAAGACAACAGTCACCTATTACCAGGCTTTAAAGAATATACAAACAAACTTGATGCTATACGTGGACTGTCAGCAGCCAAAGTATTTCCAGAGTTAGCACACTTACTGTGATTAAACAAGTAATAAATTCGCAAAATCCTAAAACACTTCGTATTGAATATATGATTGGCAATACTTGTAATCACAAGTGTTGGTATTGTTTTAAAGGCTCAAATGAAGGTGAGTTTAGATGGACTGACAATTTTGATGCTACTACTAAAAACTTTTTCCATCTATTAGATCATTATAAAAAATACGGCAAAGAAAGATTTGAAATACACATTGTAGGCGGTGAACCTACACTATGGCCTGAATTAGGTAAGTTTACAAAACTTCTTAAAGAAAATTATAATTCTTGGATTAGTATTAGTACTAATGGTTCTCGTACATCAAGGTGGTGGGAACAGTACGGAAAATATTTTGATGATGTAATGATTAGTGTACATCATGAATATGCTGATATAGAACATTTAAAGAAAATATCTGATATAGTTTATAAGCAAGGACCTGTTGTAAATGCAATGGTATTAATGGATCCGTTTGCTTGGGATAAGTGTATAGATATAGTAAAGCAATTACGTACAAGTGAATATAGATGGTTTATAAATGCAATGGAAATTATGCACACAACTATTGATTATACAACTGAACAATTAAAATATATAAGCAAACCAATAAAGAGATATCCTAATCCTTTATGGATATTAAAAAAATTAAAAAACTTAAAACGTAATCCTAAAGTTGTGTTGGATAACGGCAAAACAAAAACTGTAAATAGAAATTGGATCGGATTAAACAAGCAAACTAATTTCAAAGGTTGGTTATGTAACATTGGTGTAGATAATCTTTATATTGATAAAGACGGTAGAGTTACAGGTGCGTGTAGAACAGTACTATTTGAAAATTATAACATTAATGATGTAGATTTTATAGAAAAATTTAATCCAGTAATCAAACCTAAGATATGTGATATGGATTTTTGCGGATGTCAACCTGAACAGTTGTTAGATAAGGTTAAAGTAGTTCCTTTGTAAGAGGGATGTCAGCGGCACAAGTACACCACTTACGAGTACAAGTTATCCAATCTTCCGGTTGTTCAAAACTACCGTCATAAATGTTACCTATACTTCCGCCAACTCTACAAGTAGCACGATGAACTTCACCGTCCCAATTAATCATTAGGCTTTCTATACCTGCACTACACTTCCAACCTTCAAATTGATTTAGATGTTGTTTAATAACATCGTTGGCATGCATTTCTTCTTTATCGTCAATGATGACATTAGGCTTTGCTGTTGATGTTTGATTAAGTATCCATTCTAAATCTTTGCCTTCATATTTTAAATCATTAAACACGTCATGGTCACCTTCTGTCCATCGTATTCGTCTTACAACATAAGGAATACTGTGTCCGTCAAACATTGTAGCACACTCTTTTACTCTATCCATAAATTTATGATGTGCCATTAAGTTAACTTGAAATGGCTTTTTTGTATATGCACCTTCATTTATCTGAGAAAACATTAACACAGTTTCTGCACATCTTCTCCAATGTTCATTATCTTCTACATGCAAACTAAACACAATATGATTTACATTAAGGTCACTGTAGTACTGTGCTGTCCGTGTTCCGTTAGTAGTTACATTGATCCAATCAACACGCTGACTTGCATGATCAACTAGTTCTGTAAACTGTGGGTGTACACACGGTTCACCGCCTGTAAAACTTACACGAATTGATTTATCAATTTCAGCAAGTGCATCAACTGCATCTATTAATACTTTAATATGTGTGTGTGGGCTAGTGTTATCGTGTATTTCTGCTGGACAATAACTACAATCAAAGTTACAACGTTTGCCAAGGTTCCATTCAACATGTATACTATTTTGATGTGGCCATTTGCTTATTACTTTATACATAAGGAGCAAACTCAGGGTTGGCTGTGAGAAAGTCTTGCCCCCTAGTTTTATCTAGATTATGGTTGAATGCTATACAGTCTTGCCAATGTGTGTCGTGCATACATTTAGCCTGTAAAAAATTAATGTTGTCTTGTATTTGTTGTAGAGTAACTTTTTTAAGCAATTCATTTTCTTTTATAGCATCATAATTTAAAACTTTGGTTTTCATTGCTTCTAAGTCTTTTATTACTTTTTCTTTTAGTTCTGGCGGCACTACTTGAGCTGACAAAGACATAGGATAGTTTACTCTGTGTGAGTAAAATACAATACCCATATCGTTTAAGAAATAATCAATAACATCACAAATCTGCATAATGTTATTTGCTTGAACTGTGAAAGCACCTACTACTCTACTTACATTAGGAAAACTTTTAAAAATTTTTACATTTTCTTCTACTTCACTAAACTTACCATTGCCTCTAATATATTCATATGTGTCATGCAAACCATCTATGCTTACATTTACTGCAACACTTTTAAACTTAGGCCAGTAGTCATGAATAGTACGTCCACCTTTAATACCTAATGTTGTGCCGTTAGTAGCATACTTAATTTCTATATTTTCTCCATACTCTGCTAGTCTATCTAAAATTTTATAGTGGTATGGATCCATCAATGGTTCTCCACCTGCAAATTCTACACGTCTAAAGAAAGGCAATAGTTTTTCAAAACTACTCCACCAGTTGTCTGAGTTATCAAACGGACCTATATACTTTCCAGGTGTATCGACTAGTTTTTCAACTGTAGGAATAAGATAGTTGTTTTCTTTTTTATAAAATTCAGTAACTTGATTCCAATCTTTCCATTGTGTGCTATCTAACGGATTGCACATACGACACTTTAAATTACAAAGATTGTTAAGTTTTATTTCCATAGTAGGAAGTTCAAATGGCATTGTGTAATCTTCGTTCAAAGCATCTAAAGCATCAGGGTATAAGTTTACCCTTGCTTCAGGTATTACTCCTGCTATATGACGCTGTCGTAAGCTCTCTACACCCTGATCTTCAAGATCAAAGCACGGCTTACAAACATCTGGTCGCTCGTCATTCATTACCTGGCGCCTGACTTCTTTCATCTTGTCGCCATTCCACACTTCTTCTACTGTTTCATTTTGTATCCAACCAATTGGTTGACTACGACAGCATACTTTGATAGCACCGTCTTCTCTTGTTGCCAAGCCTGTAAAGGGGTGCATACAAAATGTTTTACTTTTGCATGGCATTCATTACTCCCCATTGTCTTTCTTGACACCAGAAACATTTACCGCAGGTTGGAACTACCTGTCCTGGTGTGTACGTTGTATAATCCAATCCTTCAAATTCTCCCTCACAACTCCTTGTGATATCAAATAGGCTTTCTATTCCGTGTTGGTGATATTGCCCCACTATCCAATCCTTTGCTGTCTGTGCAAATGGATGGAACACATCTATGCCCATGTGCTTCATGTGTGTGGGCAGAACGCCCTCATCTCTTTCCGGCAATGCACCCTCAAAGCTCACATCAGGATTTTTAGTAACTGCTGAATACCAAGCATCCAACTTGTAATTATGTATTATAAACTCATTGTGTGATCTGAGTATGATTCTATTGCCCGATTTAGTCTTGCCGTATTCGTCAGTGATGTATGTAGTATTCGGCTCTTCCATTTCCGGCGGTATGAATCCCTCGTGCCTCACAAACTTGTTTTTTGGAAAGTTGTCAACTAGCCAATGGTATACGTCCAGACTATTCTGTCTCTGCCACGGACGATTCTTCCAGCATCTTACCTGTGTGACAACGTGTATTTCAGCATCGGTCTGCGTGCAGATTAGATAGGCTAATAGGGCACTATCTGCACCACCACTTAGGCTTATGCCAATCCTTTTCCATTTTGAATTTATACAAAGGTCCATGTAGATATTTACCAGTAAATATGTGCAGTTAATTATTTCATGGTAAATATTAGTATGCTTGAAAAAACGCAATATTTTGCTGACATAGAAAAACACTCCTTTGATGGGTTCAGTGATAAGACAATTCTGAATCAACCCACGGGAGATTTTTTCTACGACCCTTGGATCATCAAGGACGAATACAAGGGAACCATGTGGGAAGAAATACTATCCACTCTGCCCGAACAGCATGGCGAAGCAAGGATTATAGTGATGGAGCCAGGAACCACCTACATGGCACATTCCGACATAGATGATAGATGGCACCTTAATCTACAGGGCAAAGAGAGTTATCTCATAGACTTGGATAACCTTGACATGCATGCACTTAGCCGCGACGGATGTTGGTATATCATGGATGCTGGCAAGAAACACGTTGCATCGAACTTTGGACCCGTGGATAGAATACAATTAGTAGTTAGGCAGTTGCTGAACCCAACAACGGAAAAGAATCTAGTGGAAGTTAGTATTAAGCCATCGGCGGAAAAATTTGATTATCGCTTTCAGTTTGACAAGCATGTGAGTCCATGGCTCAATCGTATTAACAAGCAGGGACTAATGAAGGACTTTGCTCCTGACGGGAGCAGTGTTAGTTTTAAGATTGTAGAGTCAGCACTAGAAGATTTAAAGTTAACTAGCGACTTCGAAATCACTACTTCTAGAGTGTAATACAAGCAACACCACATCTTCTCCTGTGTTGTTATACATCTTGTGTTTGAATTGTGCATTAAAACAAAAAGCATCATAATCCATTAGATCAAAACTCTCATTGTCGACGTGTATAATGCAGCCCTTGCTATCAGGTTTGCTCAACGGAATGATTATGTTTGTCCTTCCAGTTTCGGATTTTTCAGGACTGGTTGTTTGATCATAGTGTTCGAATATGAACGTGTTCGCACTGCAATGATGGAATGCACCATATGTCAGGGGAAGTTTCGTTATATGATTTATAATGCTAGAATACTTTTCCTTAATGCTGCCATCTATATCTTCATTAAGTGATTGATCGTAAAACTTTAAGAAATACCAGTCAAACTCTTTGTCGTAGTCTTTAATAGGATTGACTTCGGTTTCGCCGTTTTCGTAATAGGTAATTTTATCATCCTTACCGTGAACGTGATAGCAGATATCCGATTTATCGTTTTTTATTTTGACTCTTTGGACAACGTCTTTACCTATATCAACTTCTTTTAAAAAGTTTTTTACGATATCTTTTAGATCCAGTATTTCTCTTTTGTAGGTATAATCCTCAAAGGATCGTGTCTTGTTTACCATCATGCTCATATTTATGATCCTTCTACCTTAACAAAAATATATTGATCATCTTCCTCAATTATTGTTCCTGATCTTCCTGCTTCGTTAAAAATATCTTTGCCTATTTCTTCAAAATATTCATAAGCATTTCTGTGGAAATAATTTAGAGTGCAGGTATCAGACACTCTTAAAAAATACCAAGCAAAGTCCTTACAAGCATACGATTTATGACACACAAACAATTTTCCACCTTCATTATGCCATAATAGTCTGTCTTGAACTTTAATGATAAACGCAGTGTCAGGAGGACTGTTTACATCATTTGCCCTTGTCATTACGTCTTGCCTGAATTCTTTAATAGTAGCACTTTTTAGCATAAGTATATTTATTATATGGAGTATTGGCAGTGAAAATATTAATGACAGGATCATCGGGATTCATAGGTTCTCATCTATCTGAAAGGCTAAAGAATCACGAAGTGCATCACTTGAAAAGTGATTTGCTAGATCATCAATCAGTTGCTGGTGAAGTATTATCAGTAAAACCTGATATTATTGTTCATCTTGCTGCACGTACAGAAGTAGAACAAAGTTTTTACGAGCAGATTACATTTAGTGAAATTAATTATGTTGGAACAGTTAACTTAATTGAAACAGCAGCCAAGGTAAAAAATTTAAGAAACTTTGTATTTGCAAGTACAATGGAAGTATACGGTTGGCAACCTATTTCAGATGAAATTGAAGAACACGGTACACCAAAGCAATCTATAGCATTTGATGAGTACACTGTTCCTAATCCTAATGCTCCGTATGCAGTTGCAAAGTATGGTTGTGAAAAGTATTTAGAATATGCACATCGCTGTTATAACTTTCCTTTTACAGCTCTAAGGCAAACAAACTGCTATGGTAGAAAAGACAATCAGTTTTTTGTAACTGAACAAATTATTAATCAAATGTTAACTAATCCAGATGAGTGCAACTTAGGTTATGCTGAGCCTTATCGTAATTTTATTTTTGTTGACGATATGCTAGATGCCTGGGAAACAGTAATTAACAATCCTGACAAATGTAATGACGGAAGTATCTTTACAATTGGTCCAGATAATCCTATCAAGATTAGAGACTATGCAGAACTAATTGCTAAAAAGTTAGACTGGAAAGGAACTATTAATTGGGATACAAAACTATTTCGTGCAGGAGAGATTTACTGGCTTAACTCCAACAATACACTAATTAAGAAAAAACTAGGGTGGGAACCAAAAGTTACACTAGACGATGGACTTGATAAAACTATCAAGATATGGAAGGCTAAAGTATGAAGTGGAATTCATATTTAAAACTTGACAGCATAGGTAGTCCTTGTATGGCACAGCAAACCTACGAGCCATTAGTAAGTGAGGATGGTAAGACATTTTGCAAAAACTATTCATTTCCGAACGAATACCAATATAGAGATATCAAGGACCGCCCTCTATACACAAAGGAAGTTGTTGATTGGTTTTTCCAAAATGAACTAGCATTCATAGAATATTTCAAGAGTAAGCCTTACGCTCCTGAAATTAAGGACATCGATTATGCCAATCAAAAAATATATCTAAAGTGGTATAGTGAAAGTTGCAACCAAGTAATGTATAGCGGCCGCGATTGGCCACAAGCACAATGGCGCAAACAGATTAGAGACATAATTATCGATCAGTATGATGAGGGTGTTTATAAGTTAACTATGTATCCACACTGCCACTACATTGATGATAATGATAACATGCGGGCAATTGATTGGTATGGATGTGTTCCGGTTGACGAGCCATTCATTGAAGAAAAATACATGCAGGGAATTATACACGAGACCGCACAATTTAGATTAGACGAAACCGGCAAACCTATTGAAGATAAACTAAACTTAGAAATAATGTTCCAACGCAGCCTAAGCACACATGTATTATGGGGAGATCAAGACATGAGTTATATCTACAAGGAATTATTTAATGCCTAAATATTTTGGAACTACAAATAATATTATAGACTGGGATTCTATTGTAGACGTCTGTAAAAAATGTACAACAGGAGATGTTAATACTCCGGTTGCTGTAATTGATAGAAGCGAAACAGAAGCCGAAGGCACACTGTTAGAAAGTTATAGAGATATAATGAATACTTGGCTTGAAGCAGGTTATAAACTAGAAGAAATAAAATGGGTTGACTATTATCCTGGAGAACATTTTGATATTGATATACAAAACAAATTTGCAAAAATAGTAGATGCACAACCTTTAAGAGTGTTTGTAAGTGATGTTGCTCCAGGAAACAATGTACCTTACCATTGGGACGTAGAAGATAAAGAAGAAGAATGGTTAGCACAAGGTGAACTTAAACGTTGGGTATGTTTTATAGACAAACCGCGTTGGGGTAATGTATTAGTATTAGAAGAACAAGCATATCATAATATAGCTCAAGGCGAAATATGGGAATGGGATAATTATCGTAGTCACCATGCAGGAACTAGTATGGGCGTACATCACCAGTACTTGTTTCATTTTTTAGGAAGGCCAAACAAATGAAAAATTTAGGAGTATGTGATACTATTGACTGGGATAGTGTAATAGAACAATGTGCAAGTGTTGATCCAGAGTTTGTAGGGCCAAGCCACAAACGTGGAGATACTATTCCTGGACTAGATCCTATATTAGATATGTGGGTGGAAGCAGGATATAAAACTGTACATGAAGGCGGCACAGCAGGATGGGATATGTTTATTCCGGGAAAGCAGTTTGATGAAAGTGTAGTTGATGAATGGAATACATACTATGGATTAGAATGTAATAATGTTTGGATCAGTAGAGTATGGCCTGGACGATTTGCTCCTATACACTGGGACGTACATGATGACGAAGTTAATTTACCTGACTGTCCAAGATATCATTGTCACATAGGAAAACCACAATGGGGACATATTTTTATTGCAGATGAAGAATTATTTTATAACCAGCCACAGGGCACAACTTGGCAATGGACTGATAGAAAGATATGGCATGCAGGAACAAACTGTGGAACACAACCTAAATATATATGGAATGCATGGTAATGGAAACAGGAATAGTTACTTGGTTTAATGACGCAAAAGGTTTTGGATTTGTAAAAACTGATAGGGGCGATGACATCATCTGCGAAAAATGGCATATGATAACCGAACCAAGAACACTAAAAGAAAGACAGAAAGTTTCCTTTAACAGATTCCCTTACAAGGGCAAGGAACATGCAGGCGAAATATCAGTACTAGAAGATGATGCAGTTCCAGCACCAGTATTAAATATGTCACAGGGCAGAGTATACTGCGAGGAACCACTGATAGTAGTATTTGATAATGCTGTTCCGGAAGATGTGTGTGATGAAATAATGTCTAAGCACATTGCTGATGGAATGAATCCAGATAGCGGCAAGCAGAGTCGACAGGAAAGTTATACACAAGTTACTGAAGAAGTAGAACAGCGTGGCATTAGTTTAGGAATGGATCCACATCACTATAACATCATTGCAAACGCAATTGTGGAGAATTGTGGATTTCCACACTCGCATATTGAAGCAATTGATATCTATAATTATGATAAAGGTAGATACTTGGATCTGCATCACGACTATCCTTACTTTCCGGACAAGATTAACTATTACTCTCATGGAAGAAATGATAGGGTAGGCACAGGAATACTATACCTTAATGATGATTATGAGGGCGGCAGCACATACTTTCCAAAACTGGATATTGATGTGAAGCCAAAGAAAGGTAGCATGCTATACTTCAAGCAGTGCTATAATGAAGCCGTTAACTGGAGTACCATACACGAAAGCAAGGTAATTACTAACGGAACGAAATGGATAGCCAGTTGCTTTTTTAGTGAAAGAGAAAGGATTGGCTTTACAGACAGGGAGAATTTTGTGCCGGAGAAAAATCCAACATTTGATGAACCATTCTATGTTAAGAAGTTTATGGCTATACAGAGAGATAACGTTCGCCTATATCGCAAACTCAAGAATCTAGAAGAAAGCGAATTAAAAAAAGCAATTGAGGAAACACTAGGCAAGGACTTTTTTGATAAACTAGACGATCTACTAAAATGAAATTTTATATATTAGGCAGCAACAGAGGATTAGGATTACATCTACGCAACGAGTTTGATTGTGTTAGTTTTGATCGGCCTTATAATCTTGCCAAGGACATAGACACCATAGTTGAAAAGATTGAATCAGACAGTGTTGTCATACTAAACGCACACGCAGAAGGTAAGCAGATAAAATATGTGGAAGCACTAAAGGATAGATGTAGGTTAGTTGTGTGCGGAAGCATAGCATCACAGAAGAAAGATTTTAGCATGCCAATATACAGCCAACAGAAACAGAAGTTAGAAGAGTATGTATTGGAACAATCCCTACACAGCAAAATGCCAATGCTGTATCTTAGGTTGACTAGCAGTAGTTATAGGAACTATAATTTAATTACTAACACTATTAGATTCTGGTTAGACAATCCAGACTTTACATTTGCAGGATATAACATAAATGATTAATCAGTATAAAGAATTTACATCATGGGTAGATGTTGACAAGTGGAATGGCATTTGTAGTGAGATCTATAATGCAAAGATTCTCAACGAATCTAGTAACAGAATGACCAAAGAAAAATGGATTCTTGCTGCGTTAAAATTAAGCAATCACAAGGATAATATTGACTGGGTTGATTGTTATGATTATGATGTGGTATTCCAAGAATGGAATTTAGGAAAAGTTGAAATTAAGACCGGTAATCATCCCATGTTTAGCAAGGTGCAGTGCAAACCAAAAGACATTGTTAAACTTAAATTAAAAAATATTTACGAAAGTTCCTATGATAGAGAAACGTTGGATAAGGACTTTGATCACTTGATGATTGTTAATCTTGCACCTGTGTTCTGTGTAGCGTTCTGTGATTATGCGACTGCAAATAAACATTTGGTTCAGTTAAAAGACGGATTTCTAACAAAGATACCTATGGATGAACTAACAATAGTGTATAAAGAATCTAATAAATTTACACAGAGTAAGATCAATTTTGATCCAAAAAGTGTTATAATAGGACAGTTGGAAGAAGCAGGTTACTAGCATGAGTGAAAACAAAATTATTATAACAGGACATACTAAAGGTATTGGTAAAGCAATATTTGATAAATTTACAGAAGTAAGTTGCCACAAAATTATAGGTATGAGTCGTAGCAATGGCTACGACATAGAAAAAGACTTTGATAAAATAGTTGAAGAGGCAACTGGTGCAGACTTTTTTGTTAATAATGCATATAGAGACGGACAGCAGTTAAAACTGTTTCACGCACTAAAAGACAAAGTGAACATGATGGTTGTTATGGGCAGTGTAAGTAGACACTATCCTGAACTTATTCCTACAGACTATGTACATGATAAACAAGCACTTGCAGAAGCATGCAGGCTAGAAAGTATTAATCCAAACGGCATTCCTATACTGCACCTAGATCTTAGTTTTATAGAAGGCACTGAAATACAAGGCGACGATACTACAGCGTTCTTAAGCGATTACAACACACCATTAAATGATATTGTTGATACAATTATGTTTTGGGCGCAGAAACCTACTATAAGGCAAATTGAATTTAGGTGGAAACTAACTGAACACGTTAGAAAAGAATTAGAACGTATTAATCCTAACTTAGACCCATCTAGGGTACAATTCTAAATTAGCATAAAATTTATCAGGGTGTATCTCCCATACAGTTTGATCTGTATGCCTATAATGCACTTCTTTAATTTTACTTACTACACCTACCTTAGCAAGTGTAGGAAAATATATTGAGTGTACTAGTCTTTGGCTTCCTTCTTTACTTTTGTTTGAAGTTGCATACACTCTGCCTTTACCTTTTGTCCACTCTAAACATGCAGGAAGTAAAAACTGATCAGTAAGATTTTGATGTTCAGCACAAAGTCTATGTGCTTTTACTAATCCGTTGTGCGGTCTTGCATCACCAAACGTACATACCCTTGTAAGTATTCTATAAGAGTTAGGACCCATAACATCATCAAATGAATGTGCGGCAACACTTCCTATAGCAGTATCGTTTTCGTATAGTATCCATACATTCCATTCACGCTCATTACGAAAACAGTCAATCATTACTTTCTGACTAGCGTTGTTTACAAAACCTCTGCCTTCAGCCTTAGCATAAAACTCAGACAAGTCTAAGTTTTCATTCCATTCAACTAACTTATGCATAGATTGCTTTTGCCTTTTCCATAACTTCATCAGGGAAGTTTGTTTTAAAACTATCAAATGCTAGTAATTGTATTTGAACATGGTCTGTAGGAGTATTAACATCGATACCTGCCTCTGTCATTTTAGGCAACAAGTCTGCTTGTCTATCTTCACTGATGTGACTCATTACACTTTTTAAACTTATTGGTAAATCTGTGTCTTTATAGCAGAAAAAATAGTTAATACTTTTTAGTGTTCCGTCTACAACAAAATAACTGCTAGGGTGCATACTGTATTTGTACAACCCCAGGTCCTTGTGTGCTTGAATAATATCAAGCATTTGCTCTTCCCAATTATCAACAACACTGTAATCTTTACCTTGACAGCCTGCAAGTTCCCACATGTCAGGTCCGTCAATTTTTAAAAACAACTTTCTGTTAACAAAGTCAATGTCTTGTATTTCTGGCACATGCTGTGGGTACTTCATTTCCATTTGTTGTATAAAGTTAATCTCACGTAACCATTTCGATTCCATTAGTTCAGAATCCACTACTTGATTATGCCCGCCATGATATTGTTCATCATTATAGTACCATTGGCAAAATGTCTTTTTATCCTTACTAATCAAACTAGTATATATTAGATTATTTCGGCATTGACCTTTACCAGGAACTGTGTTATAATAGTATTCAAAGTTGTTACTCATAGCACTATTTAACGGTAAATATCTACATGATTAGAGGAATTGGCGGAAAGCCTTACATTAACTTAGATTCACACCTAGACATTTCGTCTTTCAAAGATCTGCATCCTGAGATTGCTAGAGGTTTTGCATTAGCAAGAGATTATGCAAAAGAAGGTACTTGGATGGCCCCTGGCTTTGAATGGAAGGATAGCAGTTATATTCTTAATTGGAAACCAATTTACAAAGCATGGAACGAGTATCAAGCATTAGATGATAATGATCCTATTAAAATTGAAGGTAACAAAATATTACCTACAGACTTTAGCGATTACAAACAGCGTAATATATTCACACGCTATTTAAAAGCAACAATGGGTGCTAATGATCCATACATTTACTACTTCCTTTGGAATGAAGGTGACTGGAATGAACGTAACGCTGAAAGACAAAAGACAGAAGAAGCAAGTTATTTTCCAGGTGTAGTTGAGTGGGTAGAAAATTTACAAACACAAGGTATTATTGATCGGATAGGTAGAGTTATTTTCTTTCACTGCGATCATAATGGCAGAGCATTTGAACATAGAGACCTAGATGCAGATAACGGAGTACATGATGATAAGCAATATAGTCCGCACAATAATGAATTCATACATATACGCTATCGCACAAAGAGAGGATTTTATATTTGGGATCCAGAGAGCGAGAACAAACATTACTTAAACTGTAACGCTGCTTTTTGGAATGACCAAGACTGGCACGGTGGCGAAAACAGTGTAGAAGTTGAATACGGTTTACGCATTGACTGCAAATTTACAAACGACTTTAGAAAGAGGCTAGGGATTGATCATCTCAAAACATATTAGAAACATGGAGTGGATAGGTAACTTTAATAAGGACCTGAGTAAAGACCTTAACGACCTTGTGATGATTACAGAAGGACAAGCTCGTCCTGGTGACTGGAAACCTGTAAACGAAGTTGAAAAAGCACTTTGGGAAAAAGGAAAATCCGCACTAGATTTTAGTAAGACAATGTGGTATGTATACGAACAACAAGACCTACAAGTAGATTTAAAATTTCCTTGGACAGAAGGTAAATGCCATTGGTGGATTACTAAACTGCTACCTGGGCAAATGATGCCTATGCATACGGATCCACATACTCACGATGACCAAAACTGTAAACGTTACTGGGTACCTTTACAAGATTATGTTCCTGGGCACGTTTTTATATACAATAATGTAATGGTATCAGATTACAAAAGAGGTGATGTGTTTCAATACTCACATTCGCAAGACGAACACGGTGCTGCTAACCTTTCTTTTGTTCCAAGAATAGTATTGCAAGTGACTGAATATCCATGCCATTAACAATAGGATTTTATGGTGATAGTTTCTGCTGCGAAACATCTAACCCACACAGCATTGCAAAAGGTTATGATACCTATATTGAAAAACTAAAAACACACCACGATGCAAAAATTACCAACCTAGGGTATGGCGGAAGCTCAGTGTGGGACGTTATATTAAAACAGTTTGATGAAAGTGATGTACCTGATATTTGTATTTTTTGCTGGACAGACTATAATAGGTTGTATGATACTAAACTTAGAAACATTACAAAAGGCAGCATTGAAAACAAACAATGGAAGGATTATTCTTTTAAAGATTTATTCTTTCATAAAAAAATTAATGCAGCAGCAGAATATTTTAAATATTTACACGACTACGAAAAAGCAGGAGTTGAACAAAAAGCAGCACTGCAATACTTTGACCTAAATGTATTAAGCAAAGTAAAAAGTAAAATAATCCATATGTGGAGTTTTAAAAAAACATATAATTGGAAGCATGGAGTTGAAATAGAAACTCCTTTATATAATTTTGTTAATAAAGATGCAAACGGATTTGAAACATGGGCAGCGAACCATATAGGCGGCGATAAAAATAATCAAGATATTTTTGAGTTAATTAATGCCCAGCATCGGCTTTCATAGTAAAGTTAATTTTCACATCAGAAACCGCATCAAGTTTATTAAGTAATTTGTTTTGTGCTGTTAGCCTTTGTTCTAAACTATACTTTGCTGCTGTACCTTCATAACAGAATATGTTAGATAAGTTGACTAATGTTTTTAGGTTAACCTCTAAGTAGTTTATAAGGTTCTGTTCTTCAAGTAAATTAGTATACACAAACAAATAATCTATGCCGTCCTTACGTGGGCATGTTTCTTTCCAGTGGTCTAGTGCTTTTTTATTATAGTCATAAAATACTACACGCCCTTTATCTATTAAGTCTAAGTACAATGTCCCACTAGCAGGTAGCACAACTTGTTCATACTTTTCTGTAATACCAGTTGTCCATTCTGTGTTGTCAGTATGTACGAATTCTTCCTCGCAGTATTTTAATTTGTGATCAATGTGTTCTTTCTGTTTTAAAAAGTCCTCTGTGCTTTCAGGATAGTAATGTCGTTTGTTATTACGAATACTATCGTCAAATACAACAACAGGCAAGTTCCATTCAAATGCTACTTTTAACAGATTCCAACCATGACATCTATTAGCATACGTAACTTGTTTGTATCCTTTTGCTACAGTTATAGGTGTATAGTCGTCGTGTATGTTGTTTATGCTGCGTTTAGGTTCTAGTTGGGTATGTACTATGTCTTTTTCTAAAGCGCCTACTGTAGGGCGTTTAAATGCGTTATAGGTATCCATATTAATTACATAACATTGATGATGCAGTTCATAATAAGCATCGTGCATAGTACGATCTAATACATGTCCTGCTAGAAAAAAATCTTGTTCTACTAGTTTATCTAGTGCTTCAAAGAATGCAAAGCCGTTAATAAATTCTGTGCCAGGACTCATTACTACTGCATGTTTATAACCTTTTAGATTTTGTAATAGTTGATCTTCGTCTTTACCTATGTTTACTGTGTAGCCTTTAGTACGCAAATTGGATATTGTAAAGTCAACAATATTTCTAATAGTCTGTTTAATGCTATCGTTTTCATATGTATCTATATCATCTACGATACAAAATGCTAGTTTCTTATTCAAGTCCATGGCAAATATTTATGGCATAAATATTGGTATGAACATAGAATTGATAGATTTAAAGCAATATAAAGACTTTTCAAAGTTAACACCTTTTATTGAAAGTTTCAAAGATTTTGACATAAATGCAGCAATAAAGTTTTTGGAAGATAAAAACGTAAAAGACACAGAGGATATGGATGCCGAATACTGGCATCATGCTGTTGGTACTGAAAGCGGAACAACATACACAAGTAATTGGATCATGAAAGAAGAGGATGAAGAATATCTTGATGATCCTGATGACTTCAAAGGTGTATGGAAATACGTAAAATTTTATTCCCCTAAAGAATTCGTTCCAGATTTTCTACAAGAATATTTTAAAAAACATATTGATGCGTTGGCGTTTGATTATGAGGTTGAACTACATAGCCTTGCAAGTGGAGCAAGAATAGAGGATCATGTAGATAAGCCAGGAGTTCCTGTAGGCGAGTCGTCTAACAGAAACTTAGTTATTAGTTTGCAATATCCTAAAGGGTTGCCACCTGATACTATAGGTGTTCATGTAGACAATAAAGCATTTACTCCAGAAGCAGCACCAGTGTTTATGTTTGACTCACAGTACCTACACGGTGCATGGAACAACTCAGACGAGCCTTGGGTGTTTGCTGTAGTTTATATTCCTAGTGATAAGATAGATTTATAATCTATTTTTTGCGTACTTAGGTAGTACGTTTTGTTCATTTTGTTTTACTTGATTAATATTTTTAGGACACATATTACAAGCATCTATATGTGAGTAGTGTGTATTATAAAAATTGTTTATAGATTCTTGATCATTAAGTGTTAGATCTACAGGCTTGTAATTTAAGTAAGGTTGCCAATCTTCATCATCTAATTGATTTGTTTTTGTTAGTACATTTTTAAGTGTGCCTAATGCTCCGCACTTGTAAACTTTTTTGTTAATTAGCATTGCACAAAAACAACTAGGGCAGCCTTGCCAATATGATGATTCAGGATCTCCTTGATTAAAAGGTTTTAGTTTTCCTAACTCATTCCTGTTATGTATTTTTTGAAAACTATGAGCTTCCATATAGTATATGCCACTCTTTCCATTCATCCATGCTGCTTCGTTAGGTGACTCTTCCATTGTTATGTCCATGCCTTTACGCTTATTAAATTCTTGCCACGCAGCATTGCCGCCACCTAAATTCATTATAGCAGACCACCAACTATTTGTAGGTTCGACTTTATCATATCCTACACGGTCTGCAAGATCGTATACATTTTCTAACATTTGATTATGCTTTGCTAAAACGTCCCATGCTGCTACATGACTACAAATTTGCATCCATACATTATGTTTTGTAATTAACTCTACAGCAAGATCCATTACCTTTGGTTTGTTTAGTGCAATACCATTAGTAGGAAAGAAAATAACTTTATCTTTTTCTTTTTCTAAACTTCGAATATGTTCAATAATTGCTATAACTGTATCTGTGTATAAGAAAGGTTCTCCGCCTAACACACTCCAACAATCTACATTAAACTGTTGGCTAGCAAGTGTAACACTTTCTAAAATGTTATCAAGTGTAGGATCAAATTCTCCGTGTCGTATGTAGTCACTTCTTGTATCACAGTGAGCACAAGCAAGTTGGCATTTGTTGCCGTAGAATATATCTAATATTTTAATACTATCGTTCATTCTGTTTTCTATAACTTCTTGCTATAAGTTCAACAAATTCATCTTTACGTTTACCTGGTATTCCATGTGCTATTAAGTGTATTCTAGGTGTGTTAGAATTGTTAACAAAACTATGCACGTTTCTTATATTAATTATAAAAGCCTTTCCTTCTTTAAAAGGAACAGTACCATGTCCTTCAAGGGTCATATGACAATCGTCTGGGTGAATAATTGCTATGTTAATAGGTACTCCAAACTCAAGCATATCTAAATTTTCTTCACCTGGTAACTTTCCAGGAGCATCACTGTGCGGACTTATTTTGCCGCCAGGTTCAAGTTGCATAAAACGTATTCTTCTATAGCGTTCATATGGAAACAATTCCCAAAAGCCTTTGATGCTAGGTGTATGCTCACTTATACTAGTCCATTTGTAAGGAACATCTTCTTCTCTTTCATAGCCGTAGTTTGTCCAAGCACCAGTTTTATCCACATCAATGCCATGTATGCAACTACTGTTCCATCCAGGATGTTCTCCGCCTCTATGATCTACAAATTTTGCAGCGGCAGTTTCCTTTTTCCATACGTCTAAATTGAACTCTATATCTAATTCAAGCCAACCAAAATTGCTTCTATTCAGTAACCAATCTGCAACTTCGTAGTCATTTTGTGCTATCATAAGTATATTTATGTGCGTATATTATAGATAAGTAGTAGTATGGTATCAATATCTCACTTAGAATGGCATGTAGCACACGCTTGTAATTTTACATGCGAAAACTGCTGTCATTTTTCTAATCATGGACATAGTGTTCCTGTAACATATGAACAAATTGAACAATGGTATGATAGTTGGGCGCATAGAATAGCACCTAAAACAATAGACATACTAGGAGGCGAGCCATTACTTAACAAACGTATTTGCGATATTGTAGAACTTACACGTAAGAAATGGGATAAGCCTAGTCTAGAAAGATTAGATATAACAACAAATGGTGTGCTATTGAATAGGTATCCTGATTTACCAAAGGTTCTTGCAGATAATAACTGTGGATTAAAAATATCTAAGCACGGTACTAATGCTGAATATAATGAACTTTGGAAGGGCATAGAAGCAACTGCACTAGAATGGATTGACCAATACGGAATCAATGTTGACTTTTGGAAGTCAGATGTTGTTTGGTATAAGATGTATAAAGGATTTGGATCTACAATGGAGCCGTATGAAGATAACGATCCAGAGCAAAGTTGGAACAATTGCATTACAGGACAAGACTGTTGGCAAATACATGAGAATAATTTGTACAAGTGTGCTCCATTAGCGTACTTGCCTATGACAGCAAAAACATACAAGTTGTCTAGTAAGTGGGATCCTTATTTAAAGTACCAAGCACTTACGCCAGATTGTACAGACGAAGAGCTACAAGAATTTTTTAACAGGAAAGCAGAAAGTTTTTGTGCAATGTGTCCTAAGAACCCTAAAATATTACATAGGAAAAACGATCCTAGATTAAGTAAAAAACATTACGAACAGATACCGTTGGAGGAAGTACATGAAGAACAAATACGATAAGAAACATTTACCTTTTGGAAATGCATTTGCTATAGCAGATCCATTGGTTACACAATTCTTATCTAATCTTGATATTGACGTAACAAAAGTTACACAAGACCAAGATGTACTGAAAAAGTTTTTAGATAGATATATTGCGTGGATATCAGAAACAAAAAATAATAATGTTACAGGTTTAGAAAAATATCCATATGCTTGTTTTGCAAATGGTACGACAGAAGCATTTGAAAAGTTTTATGCAAAACATCATAAACGTAGATTTAGATTTTACAAAGGCGAATATGTATATCATAGACTCAATTGTAGAAACAACGGATATGATTGGGAGTGGTTGGATGATGCTCCGCTTGCTGGAAATGATGTTCTAATGATTAGTTTACCTTTTAGTGATACAGGCAACACACCTAGCAATTTAGATTCTATACTTGACCAGTGTGACAAGTTGAAAATACCTGTGTTACTTGATTGCGCTTATCTTGGTGTATGCAGCGGCATAGACTTTAATCTTGATAGAAAATGTATTACTGATGTAACATTTAGTCTATCTAAAACACTATACTGCGCTCATGCTAGAATAGGAATGAGATTAACTAAAGAAGATGATGACGATCCATTGTTTGTTACAAACAAAGCAGGATACATCAATAGAGTGTCTGCATATATAGGATTAAAATTACTAGACAACTTTTCACCAGATTACATTTACAACAAGTACAGAGAAAGACAAGAACGTTGTTGTGAAATACTAGATGTAGAACCAAGTAACTGTATTTTATTTGGAATCGGTGACCACCGATGGGATGAATATAACAGAGATAGAGAAACAAATAGACTAAGCCTACACAGATATATTTCTAATGATAACCTTGAAGATGAGATAAAAGCAATAGCAGATGAAAAAAGGTAGAATACTTAATTTCGAAATCCTTTGGGATACTGATGAAGGCCTAGTCTCATTAGCAGAGAAGTATATACCTACGGATATACAAAAGGCTGCCGATGAAGGGTGTACTCATGTTGTAGGAATAGTTTTAAACGAGGGGATACTACCATTCGATGACAGAAACTTACAGCAATTTTTCTATAATTTACATAAACAAACAAATGAGCTCGGTATTGAATTAGTAATACTATCTTCACTAGGAGAACAATTTAAAAATATTACTGTTCCGTTTGAGGTACACTATTTTCCCTACCATGCAAGATTTGTTTACAACTGCTATAAGAAGTCAGAACTTCCGTTGTATGATAATAATGACAAGTTTTTGTTTCTCGGTGGTGCAGCAACTAGGTCAAACAGAATAGGACTGCTTAGTAAGTTTTATGACGCAGGACTATTAGATAGAGCAGAATGGAGTTTCTTTAAACCAACATATGCTGAGGATGTCAAATGGTGTAGAGATCATTTAAAAAGATATAGCGATACAGAATACAGCAAGTTTATTGATACAGTTGAAAGAAGCATAGATGATAGGTACGATGAAGTTAAATTATTAATTAAAGATGCTCAAGAAACTTACGGAGATTGGCACGATATTGTCAACACAAAGTTTTACAAAAGACCTGGATATCTAACACCTAAGGTATTTGAAGATACACACTTTAGTATACTATCAGAAGGTCCTAACTTTTGGTCAGACGACTATGACTTTGTTACAGAGAAAACATGGCGTACAATTATAAACAGGCATCCTTTTATATTTGCTGGTCCTGTAGAACAGTTTAATTATATAAAGTCCTTAGGCTTCAAAACATTTGAAAACTATCTTCCAATTAAGGATTACGCTTATATTAAAAATGAAGATGAAAGGCTAGATGCTATTATAGAGAATACAAAATACCTTTTAGATAATCACAGCCAAGGGATTGCTACTGATGTTGAACATAACTATAAGCAATATATGGAAATAATAAAAGAACAGGATATTCTATTTACTAGTTTAGAAAAAGACATGGCAGTTCCTAGAAGTGAAATAGATTACTATTTAGACAACGAAGGATTAGATCACCTTATAAGGAAAAAAAATGAATAAGGGTAGAGTAATTAACTTTGAATGGATGCGTGATTATAATAAATGGTCAGCAGAAGATTTTAACGTGCTTAGAACAAAGTTAATTAGTAAAGAAATTGATCAAGCAGCAGAAGATGGTTGCAATATTATAGTAGGAGTATATCTTCTTGATGGCTTTCTGCAACCTAAAGCAAATTTAAAAGACTTTCTTCTCCACATTCATGCTATCAAAGATCATGCAAAAAGCAAAGGTATAGAGCAGATGTATATTGTAAGTGGACAAGGAGAAACCATAGAAGGATTGCCAGTTCCATTTTTCTTTTTTGATTATAATGTAAGAATGATATACAACAGTTACAAAGACGTGCAGCATCCGTACTATAATCCAAACAACAATAAGTTTTTATTTTTAACAGGGATGCCTAATAGAGAAAATAGAATAGGACTTATGAGTAAGTTTTATGATGCAGGTATGTTGGATAAAGCAGAGTGGACATTCTTTCCTCCTTGGACTGAACTAGATAAAGAATGGTGTAGAAACTGTTTAGCTCATTACACAGACGAACAATATAATAAATTTTTACTAGACTGCAAACGTTCTTTTGATGGAAGGTTTGAAACAGCCAAGGACTTTTATGGTTCTTATAATCAAGATACTGATATAGTTTGGCACGATATAGTTGATACTGATTGGGTCAAAGCACCTGCACACATTGATACTAGTGTGTTTAATAATACACTGTTTAGTATAGTAAGTGAAGGTCCAAACTACTGGGACGATGACAATGCGTTTGCAACAGAAAAGTCTTGGCGTTGCTTTTACCTTAGACATCCATTTATATTTGCAGGACATCCTGATCAGTTCCTATACTTGAAAGACTTAGGCTACAGAACGTTTGAAGAATACTTGCCTATACCAGACTATTATAAACTACCGAATGAAAATGATAGAAACAACGCAATTGTAGAAAATGCCAAGTATCTATTAGAGCATAGAGAACATGACGATGACATACGTTTAGACACTGAAGAAAATTACTTGCAGTTTCTTAAGCATGTTATAACGCAGGATAACTTACTTGCCAAGTTTAAAGACGAGTTTAATATTCCTAAAGAAGAATTAGATTACTACTTCGAAGGCTTAGGATACACACAACTTATTAGGAGATTACCTAATGACTAAGTGTGCAGCATTTTGGAAACATACTAATATACGTGGTGATAACAGAGTATTTCCGTGTTGTAGATACAAAGCACCTGTAACAACATTTAAAGGTAGCCTTGAAGATGTACTACAATCAGAAGAGTATGTAAAGTTAAGGAACACTGATGTGTCAACTTTATGGGAATGTTCGAAGTGTATGTATGAAGAAAAGAACGGCAAAGAAAGTTTACGCCAACGCATGAACAAAGAATATGATACTGATACTGTTGGCTTAGAATACTTAGAAATAGGCTTTGATAATATATGTAATCTAACATGTGATGGCTGTTGGAGCGAGTTTAGTTCAGCATGGGCTAAGAAAGAAACAGGAGTTGCAAAGTATACAAGTGTTGATGAAATAGAAACAGTTCCAGACACTGTAAAGAAAGTATTGTTTCTCGGTGGTGAGCCTTTAATGACAAAAAGGCATCAACAGTTCCTTGAAAAAATTAATAATCCTAAACAAGTTGAAGTAATATATAACACCAACGGAACTTTCCTTTTAAAAGACGATGTTATAGAACTGTTAGAAAAATTTAAAAAGGTACACTTTATATTAAGTATTGATGCTGTTGGTCCGTTAAATGAAATAGTTCGTAGCGGAAGTAAGTGGCCTGACATACTAAAATTTATAGAACAAATTAAAAAATTAGGTTATGGACTTGAAGTAAACAGTGTGTTACATTTAAATAATTGGCATGGTATTGTCGATTTAGAAAAGTTTGTTAACGGCATTACTCCTATATGGACCGTAAATGTTTTAACATACCCAAAGCATCTTGATATTATCAACTATCATGACAAGCAAGAAATAATAGATTTAGTCGAACAAACGAGGATACCAAACAAGAGTTATGTTATCAACCATTTATCATAATATACAAAAACAAGCAACAACAGAAGCACAATCTGTTGAAAGGCTAATACCGCATTTTGTTCGTGTAACTGACGTTGACAGTTCTCCAGACCTAACTGACATACACCCACGTGACAGAGAAGATATGGATTTGCGTTTTATTACAATTGACGATAGTCTTTTTCCTAATACGCTTAAACTTATTGAACAGGTTCCAGGAATCAACAATGCATTAATTATTGGCATAGCACCGCAGTCTCAATTGTACACACATGTAGACACTATTGATTTAGAACCATATGAGGAAATAGACTGGCTAAGTGTTTACATGGGCATGTTTGTTCCAAGTTTAGATCAGTCTAAGTTAGGAGTAAAAGTTGGTGATAAAATTTTTAATCATAAAAACACAATTATATTTGATACACAAATACCTCATAGTGCATGGAATTGGACAGATAATTGGTGGGTATCTGTTAGACTATCAGTTGATAAAACAATGATATCAACTACCGATAAATATACGCATATAATAACAAAGGAAAGCAAGCATGAAAGTATCGACCCATAATCATTGGGATCCGTTAGAAGAAATAGTAGTTGGAATTGCAGACTACGCAAGAGTTCCTACTGTAGATCGTAGCACAATGAGCATGAGCTACACCAATCACCCAATGGATTTAATCAAGCCTTTAGAAGGCGAGTACCCAAAATGGCTTATTGATGAAGCCAACGAAGATTTACAAGGGTTGAGCGATGTACTAACCAAAGCAGGTGTAATAGTACATAGACCAAAACCAATTGATCATAGTGTAGAGTTTAGTACTCCTGAATGGAAAACAACAGGTTGGTACACGTGGTGCCCGAGAGACTTATTGCTACCAATGGACAATCTTGTTATTGAAACTCCGAGTGCTTGCCGAGCAAGACAATATGAAACTAGAGCATATAGAGAGGTAATGTTTGCAGCATTGGAAGATGGTGTTGAATGGATAGCAGCACCTAAACCTATACTACCTGATGAAGGATACCAATTCGATGATATTGAAGGTAAGCCAAGTCTACTAAATTTAGAACCTGTGTTTGATGCACCTAACTGTGTACGCATGGGAAAAGATATATTGTTTCAAATTAGTAATACTGGAAACCATTGGGGACTTACATGGCTTAAGAATGTTTTGGAGAGAAGGGGATACAGAATACATCCTGCAGAACACATTTACAGTTATGGACACTTTGATAGCACAATAGTCCCATTACGTCCTGGATTAGTATTACTAAACAGTTCAAGGGTAACCGCAGAAAACTGTCCTAAAATATTTGAGAAATGGGATAAAATTTGGTTTGATGATTGTGTTGCACAAGGAAGTAAAATTCCAGGTGGTGTTGCTCCTTGTAGTCCTTACATTGGAATGAATATTTTAAGTATTGATCACAATACTGTTTGTGTAGATGACACACAAGAACCTTTGATGAGAGAATTAGATAAGCACGGTATTACAAGTGTACCTATACGTTTTAGGCACGCTATGACTCTTAGTGGTGGATTACATTGCGCTACACTTGACCTACGTAGAAAAGGAGAGTTAGAAGATTACACATGATAAAGTTTGAAAAAAATATAGAAGATTTTTGGTCGCAGGATCTTAAAAACTTTAAGTTTACAGTTTTGTCTCCATTAACACAAGCACAGAGAGATGAATGGTCTCACCCTAATTACACTAATGAGATAAACTTACTTGAACAAGCATTTGATGATGATCTTCCTGATCACTGGCCTAGGTTCATGTCTGATTTAGAAATAGAACACGGCACAGTTTCGTGGACAAATATTGGTGCTGGTAATGTTATACCAACACACACAGATCATTTCTATAAACTAAGGACCAAGTATGGAGTTGAGAAAGATGAGTGTCTGCGATATCTTATATTTCTACAGGACTGGGAATTAGGACATATGGTAGAGTTTGAAAATAAAATTCTTAATAGATGGAAAAAAGGAGATGTGTGGAGTTTTGGAATAGATGATCCACATTGTGCAGCAAACGCAACACAAACAGATTTTATAACCTGTCAGGTTAACACTTTTAAACGGAAAGAAAAATGAAATTAACACCTACACAAGAGCATTGGAATAATGCTACACTAAACTATGATCTAGAAAAATTCAACTGGCCTGAATGGGCGTTAAGTGTTGTACAAGAAGTAGCACCACAGGTTAACAAACTAGAAACACTACACGAAGTACTATCTCCTAAAGAAATTGTAACTGTTAGTAGGCATGTACAAAATGCATGTAGTCGTAAAGATTTTATGGAACGCTTTGATGCTTTTGTTGCTGAATATATTCCGCAGCGTATCGATAATAAAAGATACATGATTCAACGTCAAGGAACGTTACGTGTTGTTATTCCTAATCAAGCAGGTGTAGGACGAAGACTTGCTTTCCATCAAGGTATTTTTGTAGGGAATGGTAGAGGTTGTAGAACTATATGGACACCGTTTACAGAAGCACATGGTACTAACACTATGTGGATGGTAGATGTAGAAAACAGTAGAAGAATTACAAAACAAATTATGTCTGAAAAATGGAGTTTGGAACAGATAGAAGATGAATGTTTAAAACATGCTTTTCCTATTACACTAAAGCCAGGGCAAAGCCATTTGTTCTTTCAAGAGATGTTACATGGTAATGTAAACAACGAAGAAGGTTATACACGGGTAAGCATGGACATGCGTATCCTTATTGAAGGCGAAGAATACGGTAGAAGACATCCAGGTGGATTTATGCGTTTGCCAGGTGATCACGAAGTTGCTGGAGAATCAGACTATACAGGAAAGAGTGCTATAACATATGCAGGCTGGAATAGTAAGTTTTCAAATCAAATTCCGTTACCTATGCAAAGAGCAATCATTGAGCCATACTGCGTCAAAAACAAAATTGAATATACAAGTTACGAATTTGAAAACGAACACCTAGACTGGATGCCTGGTTTAGAATTTTATATTAATGAACAACCAGATGTTATTGTACTATGCAGTATCTATTCAATGACTGATGATGTTGAAAGACGCAAAGAACTTTTTAATCTAGCATTAGAGAAAGGTGTTGAACTACACTTTGCAAATGAACTGTGTTCTATAAAGACAGTTAATGATCTTGACAAAATTGAAACTTATCTCAACTTTGCTGTTGCTAAAAAAGATCCTTATGTTTGGGAATTAGTGTAACGCTACCCATACACTGTTAGCATATGCTTCAATCTTAGTAGTATCTGTATTATAAATCATTTGACCGTTAACTGCTGTAAGAGCATCACGTTGTACTGTTGTATATGATTTAAGTTGAGCTGGTCCACCAAATATTGCTTCTTGCTTAGAGTTCAGCGTTAGTGCTTGTGTTGCTGTACCTGTTGAGTTAGTAGTA